>Ga0172368_10002353_pt1 | contig 24194 bp, 18 predicted proteins | sample Lak11m_FD_114540 | JGI IMG/M metagenome (GOLD analysis project Ga0172368, IMG submission 114540) | Freshwater microbial communities from Kabuno Bay, South-Kivu, Congo - kab_022012_11m | ecosystem: Environmental > Aquatic > Freshwater > Lake | place: Democratic Republic of the Congo: South-Kivu...
ATTTACGCTGTTTTGAGGGGCTTACTTTTTAAAATCTTATCCTATTAAAATATTGCCTGCTGATTTACAGATAGTTAAAAACACAAAAGTGTCATTTTAAATTTTTATCGGACACTGATGATTTGGTTTATTATCTTTTTTAGGAAGAATATCTGTAGATCCAAAATCATTTAATATATCTTGTGGTTTTTCCCAATTACAATCTTCAATAATTGAAATCCATGCATATAGTGCTTCAGCATATTGAGAGTGCTTACATGCATACTCTTTAATATGTTTATCTGAAACAATTCTTGCCATTATTATTGATTTATTTTACAAAGATAATACAAAAGTTCACATAATGTGAACTTTTGTGAAAAAATAAATTAAAAATTATTTAATAGAAAGTTCAAGAGTTTAATGAACCAGTCTGAACATTTTGTTCCATCTTATATTGCCTGGGAAAGATTTCTCTTTATCTAAAGAAAGCCACACAAATACAGCTTTTCCGACGATATGGTCTTCGGGAACAAAACCCCAGAAACGGGCATCGGCTGAGTTGTGTCTGTTGTCGCCCATCATCCAGTAATAATTCATTTTAAAAGTGTAAGAAGTGACCGGTTTGCCATTAATATAAATCACAGCCCCGTCAACTCTCAGATCGTTGCCTTCGTAGGCATGTATGACCCTATCGTACAAACAAATATTAGAAGTGTCAATTTTTACAGTGGCACCTGCTTTAGGAATGTAAAGAGGGCCAAAATTGTCTTCATTCCACGGATAGGTATCTTTAAAAGGGAAAATATAACTTTCAAAATATCCTTTGGGTTTTAAAATTTTAACAACTTCAACGATATTTTTGTTCTTTCTCAGTTTCTGCGCTCTAGATTCTGAAAGAGCAAAAATATACTCACCGGGTAAAGAAGTGGGGCCTCCATCTGTAATATTCAATGCTGATAAAACTTTTGTATTAATGCTTGAACCATCCGTTCGGACTATGTAATTAAATTGCAATTCACCATCAATAACATTCTCTTTTCCATTGATTAAAACCTTCTGGTCAACGATATTAAGTGTATCTCCGGGCAGTCCGACACAGCGTTTGATATAATTTTCCCTTTTATCAACAGGGCGGGAAACAACAGTAAAATTTTTATTTACAAAATCCCTTCCCATTTCCCTGCACATAGCATAATAGCTGCGACTGCTCTGAAACTCGAGTGTAGTTGTATCGCCATCGGGATAATTAAATACAACGGCATCGTTATGTTTAACTTCTGATAATCCGGGAAAACGGAAGAAAGGCAATTTAATCCACTCAAGGTACGATTTGGTGTTTTCAGTAAGAGGCAGTGTATGATGAGCAAAAGGAAATGACAAAGGCGTATTGGGAACTTTAGGACCATAGCTTACCTTGCTTACAAAAAGAAAATCGCCTACCAACAGTGATTTTTCCATTGAAGAAGTGGGAATGGTATAAGCTTCAATAAGAAAAGTACGGATAATAGTTGCAGCAATTACAGCAAATATAATGGCATCTGTCCATTCTCTTACCATCGTCTTTTTTACTTTAACGCGCTTGTCGGGATGTTCATATTTTTCATCTTTTGAGAAACCCAAATAAGGCATATAAATACATGGAAACACTGCAGCAGCACCTTGTTGCAACAAACCCATTTTCTTGAAACATTTGGCTGTTTCAACAAGCATGAGCATGATTGTAAAAACATTGATGTAAGGAAAAATTATAAAAATATACCACCAAAGCGGTTTCTTAATTATTTTGAGCCAAATATAAAAATTATAAAAGGGAACAATAATTTCCCAACCTTTGTAACCTGCTTTTTGAAATATTTTCCACAAACCTACTGTGGATGTAATAATTCCTATTAAAAACAAAACTGCATAAATGTTCATTTCTTAATTTATTTTTTAATTATACATTTTTCACTTTAAGTACTGTGCACTTTAGTCACTTAAGCTGCCTAATAAATCTTTCATTTCAAAAACGCCTTTTCTCCCAACCAACCACTCAGCCGCCATTAATGCCCCTATTGCAAGTCCATTCCTGTTTATGGCTTTATGTTCAATCTTTATTTCATCTTCATCAGAAAAGAATATAACTTCATGATTGCCTATTATATTGTCTGTCCTTTCAGAAATAATTTGTAATTCAGATTTGTTGAGAGGTTCAAAATTAGTCCATTTTTGCTTTGATGGTAAAATATTTAAAATATCTTCAGCCATTTTTATGGCAGTGCCACTTGGGGCATCTAATTTGCCCGTGTGGTGCGTTTCTTTAATATACATTTCATAATTTTTCTGTACTTTCATAAGATTTGACAGATACTTATTGAGCTGAAAGAACAAGTTCATTCCTATGCTGAAATTGGGTGCATAGAAAAGCGATTGATTTTTACTTATACAATTTCTTTTTACTTCATCTAGCTTTTCGTACCAACCTGTAGTTCCTATGACAACAGGTATTCCGTGAGAAAAACTTTTTTCAATATTTTTTACGGCAGTGTCCGGCATTGTAAAATCAATAATGACATCTGCTTCTTTAAATCGTACTGAATCGTTCCAGTCTTCTTCTTTATCAAGAATGGCAACAACATGATGATTTCTTTTAAGGGCTATTTCGTGAATTAGTTTTCCCATGCGCCCATAACCCGATAATATGATGTTCATTTTCAGTTTTTAAATTTTAAAGTTAATTTAAGTCCCTTGGCATAATTGCTATAGGCAAATGGATTATTTATTAAAGCAGGCTGAATTTTTAAACTTAATTCATCTCCAATGTCGAAATCGTAAAGATGGGCATCAACAGCAGCATCAACAACATTCAGAGTGTAAAGAATCACAGTAAAAATGCAACTCAGCTCTACATTACGGCGGTAATAATTTTTAGCCTGTAAAAGACCTTCAGCAGAATAAAGCGGAAAATTATCAACTGTTGTCGAATCATTATCGGTTCTGAATTTTAAGGCTTGCCTGAAGTCTGTGTAGCGTGTTTGATTGGCATTAATAAAATAGGCAAGCGTACCAAAGCCTGCATAAATAACAGGCATTTTCCAGTATTTTCTATTGTAGAACTGACCTGCCCCGGGAAGAACAGCCGATAATATTGTTGCTTTTTTGGGAGAGTGTTTTTTTATCTGCAGTGTGTCTTTCTGTAATGTATCTTTAGACTGACCAAGCGTTTGTAATGTGTCCTTTGTTTGCGTAAAAACATTTACCACAGCAAAAAAAAGCAGAGCAAGCAGAATATTTTTTTTAAAAGTAAGGCACACAGGATATTATTTTTTCAGAATAGCAACAATTCTGTCTAATTCATTATCCGAATTGCATTTTATAACCACATTAACAAAACCTTTGGTGTCTTTTTTCAAATCAATCTTCAACCCTAGTTTAGAAGTCAATTCTTTTTTTAAATCAGTGTAGATTTTTTTGACTGTCTTCTGGGGTTTGGGTTTGTTAATTTTCTCGCTAATTTCCTTTGCAATTTTTTCTACTTCTCTAACCGACAATCCTTTTTCGATAATGCGTGTAAACAAACTCAGTTGTTTGTTTTCGTTTGAAATAACGATAAGCGCTCTGGCATGTCCCATGGTAATTTTGCTATCACGCAATGCAGCCTGTATCTCCACAGGTAATTTGAGCAAACGCAGGTAGTTGGTGACTGTTGATCTTTTCTTGCCGACTTTACTGCTTAACTCTTCTTGTGTAAGGGAGAATTCATCAACCAATCGTTTAAAAGACAAAGACACATCTATAGGGTTCAGGTCTTCCCGTTGAATATTTTCTATAAGAGCCATCTGAAGCAAATCGAGGTCAGAATCGGCAGTACGGATAAAAACAGGGATTTCGGTTAAACCTGCTATTCGGGAAGCCCTGAAGCGTCTTTCTCCAGCTATAAGACGAAATTTACCATTTTCAGATTTGCAAACGGTGACAGGTTGAATGATGCCCACTTTTTCTATAGAAGCAGCCAAATCATTGAGTGCTTCCTGTTCAAAATCATTTCTGGGCTGATAGGGATTAGCCTCTATCATTTCCAAAGGAATAAAGATGATTGAACCAATAACTTCAGGTTTTTTAGTATCAATATCATTTGCGTTTTCGAGAAGCGAGCTTAACCCTCTGCCTAACGCTCTTTTTTTATCATTCATTTTTTTATCAATTATATCTTAAACAGGCACTTTACTGTAATTGTTCTTATGTAAAATTTCGCGTGCTAAATTCAAATAATTTGTGGCTCCTTTACTTGAAGCATCGTGCATGATAATGGTTTCGCCAAAACTCGGCGCTTCGCCTAATTTTGTATTGCGTTGTATAATTGTTGTAAAAGCCATTTGTTTAAAATGCAACCTTACTTCATCAACTACCTGATTAGACAAACGTAAGCGTTTATCATACATGGTAAGTAAAACGCCCTCGATATCAAGTTCAGGATTGAGATTTGACTGTATTATTTTAATAGTATTTAAAAGTTTTCCCAGTCCTTCTAATGCAAAATACTCACATTGTACCGGAATGATGACTGAATCGGCAGCAGTCAATGCATTAACAGTTATCAGGCCTAATGAGGGAGAGCAATCAATAATGACAAATTCATAATCATCTTTAATTTTTTCAATGACGTTTCTCATCATTTTTTCGCGATTGGGAAGACTGATCATTTCAATTTCAGCACCTACCAAGTCAATATGAGCCGGAATAAGATCAAGATTTGGGGTTGAAGTGTTGAGGATAATACTCTTAGGATCAATCTCATCAACAATACACTCATAAATGCTTACTTTAATATTTTTAGGATCAAAACCGACACCTGATGTGGCATTGGCCTGTGGGTCGGAATCAATAATTAATGTTTTATGTTCTAATACTGCCAAACTTGCAGCTAGATTTATGGCCGTTGTGGTTTTCCCTACGCCTCCTTTTTGGTTTGCAATTGCAATAACTTTTCCCATTACTAATTAATCTGAATTTTTATAAAATTTCGGTATGCAAAAGTACAAAAAAAGCTGACAGAATTCTATCAGCTTTTTTAAATTATAAAATAAAATAATCTTATTTTTCGGTTTCTTCTTTTCCCCCTAAATCGTCAAAGCTAACATCAGAGAAATTGTCTGCTACAGGTTTTTCTTCTTCAATAGGTTGAATAGGTTTTTCACCTGTGTTTACAAAGTTAATGACAGCATCTAATCCTTCTTTAAACTTTTCAAAATCTTCTTTGTACAGAAAAATTTTGTGCTTTTCATAAAAAAACTTGTTGGTTTCGCTGTTGAAGCACCGTTTACTTTCAGTGATGGTTAAATAAAGCTCTTCCGATCTTGTGGCTTTAACGTCAAAAAAATAGGTTCTTTTCCCGGCTCTTACCGATTGAGAGAAAACTTCATCTCTTTCTCTTCCTTTTTCTGAATTTCCATACTCTTCCATAATTCAATTTTTTAATGACACATTAAATTAAAAACTCAGGCAAATATATTAAATAAAAATAATATGTATCATTTTTTTTAATATTAATTAACCTAAAAGTATATTTTATATTAAAATTGACTAAAACAATCTAACGAAAATGAAAAAAGTGCCTAAAGTGCCTAAAGTTACTTTAGCTCACCTTAGGCACTTTAGCTCACTTTAGTGCACTTTAAGTACTTCCTAATTCCTTCCCACAGCATTAAGGTCTTCAAAAGCCACTTTCAGTCTTTCAACTGTTGACTTTTCTCCTTCTCTGAGCCACATACGGGGGTCGTAATATTTTTTATTGGGTTTGTCTTCTCCTTCGGGATTTCCAATTTGACCTTGCAGATAGCCTTCTTTTGCTTTGTAATAATTGAGAACACCTTCCCAAAAAGACCATTGGGTGTCGGTGTCAATATTCATCTTAATCACTCCATAGGTGAGGGCTTCTCTGATATCAGCCTTGTCTGACCCTGACCCCCCGTGGAATACAAAATTCACAGGATTAGGTGCTGTATTGAACTTCTTTTGAATATAATCCTGAGAGTTTTTCAGAATAATGGGTTGCAACTTTACATTGCCTGGTTTATACACACCGTGAACATTCCCAAAAGAAGCTGCGATAGTAAAGTTAGGACTTACTTTGCTGAGTTCTTCATAGGCATAAGAAACTTCATGTGGCTGTGTGTATAATCTCGAACTATCAACGCCTGTATTGTCAACGCCATCTTCTTCGCCACCGGTTATGCCCAGCTCAATTTCGAGGGTCATGCCGATTTTGCTCATGCGTGCCAGATATTGTTTGCAGATTTCAATGTTTTCTTTCAAAGGTTCTTCTGACAAATCGAGCATGTGCGAACTGAATAAAGGCTTGCCATTTTTTGAGAAGAATTTTTCTCCTTCAGTCAAAAGACCATCAATCCATGGTAATAATTTTTTGGCTGCATGGTCGGTGTGTAAAATAACAGGAATGCCATAGTATTCAGCCAATAAATGAATATGTAATGCCCCTGCTACAGCGCCGGCAATAGTTGCAGCCTGATTGTCATTATTCAATGCTTTGCCGGCATAAAACTGGGCACCTCCATTAGAAAACTGAATAATCACCGGTGAGTTTACTGCTTTAGCAGCTTCCATAACAGCGTTTACTGAATTGGTACCTACCACATTAACAGCAGGAATGGCAAAACCATTGGCCTTAGCAATGCGGAATATCTCTTGTACATCGTTTCCCGTGGCTACACCGGGTGCTACTTTGCTGAATATTTTTTCTGACATGTTTATTTTTTTTATTGGTTGTTTGTACTTACAAAACTAAATAAAATTTTTATAGTGTGGGTCTTATTTTTTTTGAAATTATATAATCAGGTATTATGCTAAAAAGTATTTCGTCATATTGAGCAACATGTGTTTTGGCCTGTTCGGCGAATCATCTGCTTCGTCGTCTTTATTTTAACAGCTTTTGCTGTTTTGTTTAAGCCTGCTCGGCGAAGCAGATGCTTCGCCCGACAATCCAAATTTAGCCCGTTAGGGCTTTAATGTCAATAAATTAAATTAATAAAAACATTGATTGTCCGTTAGGACATTAACAAAAAGAGGTAAATAGAATATTTAATGCAATGTTAATTCCCTTACGAGAAATCTTTTATCTGCAAAAGATAGATACTATAAATATTCATGTCCGATGGGCAAAATGATGTGTGTTTGAAATACTTAAGTAATCGCTAATTGCGACCACTTCATTTTTGCAAGTTTAAGTTAAAATACAAAAATTTATTGGAGGAAATAATCGCAAAATTTGAGTATTTTATAATTAATAATAGATAAAGTAAGTTACTTTTTTGTAATTTCGCTTACTTAAAAATTTGAAAAATAAAAAATTAAATCAATGGACATCATATTAAGTGGCATTCGTTCTACCGGACAACTGCATCTAGGCAATTATTTCGGAGCGTTAAAGAATTTTGTAAAGTTGCAGGAAACCAACCCCTGCTATTTTTTTATAGCTGATTATCATGCACTTACAACACATCCCACACCCGACAATCTGCAGGGAAATGTAAGACAGGTGCTGGCAGAATATTTAGCTGCCGGTTTAGACCCCGAAAAAGCCACTTTATATATTCAGAGCGACGTGCCCGAAGTATGTGAGTTGTATTTATTGCTAAACATGAATGCTTATGTGGGAGAACTGGAGCGATGCACATCTTTTAAAGAAAAAATCCGCAAAAACCCCGAAAATATCAATGCAGGACTGCTGACTTACCCTGTGCTGATGGCCGCAGATATTTTGTTGCATAAAGCCCACAAAGTACCTGTAGGCAAAGACCAGGAGCAGCATCTCGAAATGGCCAGAACTTTTGCCAACAGATTTAACAGAATTTACAATAACAATTATTTTCCCGAACCACAGGCCTATAATTTTGGTGAAGCATTAGTGAAAATTCCCGGATTAGATGGCAGCACCAAGATGGGCAAATCTGAAGGTATCAATAATGCCCTGTTTCTTTATGACACACCAGAAGTCATTAAGAAAAAAGTAATGAAAGCTGTTACTGATGCCGGTCCTACTGAAAATAACTCAGTAAAACCTCAAGCTGTACAAAACCTGTTTGACATCATGAAAGTTGTTTCAAAAGAAGAAACCATTGCCTTTTTTGAAGCCGAATATAACAATTGTACTGTCAGGTATGGGGATATGAAAAAACAACTGGCAGAAGATGTCACAGTTTTTATAAAGCCCTTCTATGAAAAAATTGATGAACTGCTCAACAAGCCCGAATATCTGAAAAAAGTTGCCGGAATGGGCGCTGAAAAGGCAAGGGAAAGTGCCGGTAAAACAGTTAAAGAAGTGCGCGAAATAATCGGATTTAAAGGGCTATAGAATTAGAATACTGAAGCCCTGGGGCTTCATTTAAAAAATATGGATAAAAACATTGAAACTTTTGAAATTCAGGAAAGAGCTGTTTTGGTAGGTCTTATTACTGGAGGTACTACTGAAGAACAAGCGCATGAGTACATCAATGAATTGGCTTTTTTGGTTGATACTGCCGGAGGAGTTGTGGTTAAAAAATATTTGCAAAAGGTTCACATGCCTGATTCAAAATACTTTGTGGGTTCTGGAAAGATGGCCGAAATTAACAGCTTTATTAAAGAAAACAATATTGATTTTGTTGTTTTTGATGATGAGCTGTCGCCTTCGCAATTGCGCAATCTGGAAAGAGAATTCAACTGTAAAATCCTCGACCGCACCTTGCTCATATTAGATATTTTTGTCAAAAGAGCCCATACTTCCTATGCCAAAACACAGGTAGAGCTGGCACAATGTCAGTATCTGCTGCCGCGCCTGACTCATATGTGGACACACCTTTCCAAACAAAAAGGAGGTATTGGCATGAAGGGGCCCGGTGAAAAAGAAATTGAAACCGACAGACGTATTATTAAAGACAAAATAGCACTTCTAAAAGAAAAACTGAAAGATATTGACAAGCAAAAGTTAACACAGCGCAAAAACAGGGAAAAATTGGTCAGAGTGGCGCTAATAGGTTATACCAATGTGGGCAAGTCAACCATAATGAACCTTATAAGCAAGTCGGATGTGTTTGCTGAAGACAAACTTTTTGCAACCCTCGATACCACAGTGAGAAAGGTTGTTATCGACAACATGCCTTTTCTGATGTCAGATACTGTAGGTTTTATACGCAAGTTGCCCCACGACCTTATTGAATCTTTCAAATCAACCCTCGACGAGGTGGCAGAAGCTGATGTACTGATACATGTGGTTGACATTTCACATAAAAACTATGAAGAACAGATTGTCACTGTTCAGGACACACTTCGCGAATTAGGTGTTATTGACAAACCCGTCATTATGGTTTTTAATAAAATAGATGCCTACAACCATATCGAAAAAGATGAGGACGACCTGACTCCTGTAACAAAAGAAAATACGACGATACAGGAACTCGAAAAAATGTGGATTGCCAAACTTAACGAACCAGCCATTTTTGTGTCGGCTAAAAACAAGATTAACATTGACAATTTCAAACAACTGATATATAAGAAATCAAGAGATATTCATGCAGTCAAGTATCCTTATAATAATTTTTTGTACTAGAAAAGAATGGAAGAATGGAAAAATGGAAGAATGGAACATTCCAACATTCCAACATACCAATTTTCCAACATTCCAGCATTCCAGCATTCCAATAATGCATCTAAATTAATTTAAAAAATGTCCAAAATATCAGCAGTCATTATCACTTATAACGAAGAAAAAAACATCGGCAGATGTATAGACTCTCTTCAAAATGTGGCTGACGATATTGTAGTTGTGGATTCTTTTTCGACAGACAGGACCAAAGAAATTTGCCTTGAGAAGAAAGTACGTTTTGTGGAAAACAAATTTGAAGGTCATATAGAACAGAAGAACTATGCCATCACACAGGCTAAATACCCTTTTGTGCTTTCACTGGATGCTGACGAAGCCCTGAGTCCTACTCTTGAAAAATCAATCCTCGACATCAAAGACAATCCCCAATTTGATGGATATACAATGAACCGCCTTACCAACTATTGCGGACAGTGGATAAGACATTGCGGATGGTATCCCGACACCAAGCTGAGGTTGTGGGACAGCACCAAGGGACATTGGGGAGGCATCAATCCCCACGACAAATACATAATGATAAAGGAAGCGCGCATCACCCACCTCAAAGGCGATTTGCTTCATTATTCCTTTTATACCAGAGAACAGCATCTCAAACAAATTGAAAAGTTCAGCGATATTTCTGCTAAAGCCCTGTTTTTGAAAGGAGAGAAGTCTTCTTTTGTAAAGCTTCTTTTTCATCCATTGTCAAGGTTTATTAAAGCTTATATTCTAAAATTTGGGTTTTTAGATGGTGCCAATGGATTTTTTATAAGTCGGAAATCAGCTTATGCTAATTATTTGAAATATAAAAAGTTGAAAGCACTCTCAACCAAAGTAAATTGATTAAAAAGTTTTAAAAAACTAAATGAAATCATTGCAAATAGCAAATAGAAGATAGTAGATAGAAAATAGCAAATAGAAAATATTGATAGCATAATGAAAATTTTACACTTATCGGGAGCACTTACTTGGCGTGGCGGAGAGCAACAACTTTTGTATTTGTACGAAGAACTGAAATGGCAAAACGTTGAACAGTTTGTTGTTTGTCCTTATGGTTCAGAACTTTTCAATCGTCTAAAAAAAACTGATAATGAACATGTTATTGGCTACAAAAAAAGTTCAGGTATTAATTTATTTTTTGCTTCAGCTTTAAAAAAAATATGTAAAAAAAACAACATAGATATTATTCATGCACACGACGCCCATGCCCATACGGCTGCTTTTTTATCAGCAAGGTTTTTTGGTAATAAAACACCACTAATAGTAAGTCGCAGAGTTGATTTTGCTATAGGTAAAAGCCTGTTTTCAAGATTAAAATACAACCATTCTTCAATTAAAGCGATAATTTGTGTTTCAGAAGCCATAAAAGAAATTATGGCAAGAGACATTAAAAACAAAAACATACTGAAAGTTGTTCATTCGGGCATAGATATAAATCGCTTTCCTAATAAAGAAAAAACAGGCAAGTTAAAACAATTACTGAACTTAAACGATAACACTTTAATAGTAGGCAATACCTCTGCCATAGCGCCACACAAAGATTATTTTACATTTGTAAACACAGTTGCAATTATTAAAAACACCATGCCTGATGTACATTTTGTGATTATTGGCAGTGGTCCTCTGGAAAATGAAATCAGAGATTATATAAAGCAAAAAGACCTGACAGCAAACATCACTTTAACAGGTTTCAGAAATGATGTGCCTGAGTTGCTGCCTGATTTTGATGTGTTTTTAATAACTTCCAAAACTGAAGGATTGGGCACATCCATTCTGGATGCCTTTGCCTGTCATGTGCCTGTTGTAGCGACCAATGCCGGAGGCATATCAGAGTTGGTTAAGGATAATGTCAGCGGTTTGCTTGCCGAAATCGGTAATGCATCCCAATTAGCAGAAAAAGTGCTTTCATTGCTTAATGATGAGGCATTAAAAAGAAAAGTTATTGAAGGCGCCACATCAAAACTCAATGTTTTTACAAAAGCTCAAACAGCAAAGAGGACTTTGGAGGTTTATGAAAGCAGAACCTGAACCACATAGGCACATAGGGCACATAGAAGAAAAACAAAAGGATAAAGATAAAAGAAAAGTCAGCAATGAAGATTGTCGGCAGTCGGCAAATAGGATAAAAGAATAAAGAAAAATGAGAAGTTGAAGGATCCTTAGTAATCAGAAAATATCCTTAATAGTAATTGTATTATCATTAAACTTCGCAGTATCTCCGGCTTTTAAACCCGAAAGCACTTTAAAAAGAGGGACAGCCGGCGAAATGCAAAAAAAAGAATCATCGCCAAGCGCAATTTTCCCAATACTGGCAGCCACAAAATAATTTTGCTTTTCGGTCATCACAAAGGCGCCAAATTCAACTTTCTTTTTTATATCCTGAGGTTTAATGGAACTTATAATAGCCAGTTCCTGATTGGCTTTGCTCATTTGCTCGGCAAAAAAATCGCGTTTTCTAAGCATCTGCGAACGAAAAGCATCATACCTGTCTTTGGGAGGACCGTAGTCATTGGCCATTTGCTGGCAGTCGTCCATCTCACGCTTCAAGTTCTCAGTCGTCTTTAACAACTGCCTCGAACAAACCTCTAAAACGCGGGTCTTATATAGAATTTTTTCGTCTGTGGTCATGACTTTGGGCAAAAATATATTATGCTGTAAAATTAAATAATTTTTATTTATAAGATTTTGATATAAAATTTGCAAGAAAAGCAAATTTTCCACCAAAATAGAATCATTACATAATTATTGCCCTGCACTTCATTCGCAGCCCAAAAGCTGCTCATTCGTACAGGGCTAATAATATTAGACACCTACGGTGTCCCTCTGATAAGTTGTGTCTTCAGATTTTCAGTAAGCTCTATTTGCCTTCTGCATGCCCAAGTCTTCGGTCACTCTTTTCTTAATATAATTCCAGAAACTCAAAACTATTTCCGGTAAATTCTAAATATTTAATAAAATCAGTCTGTGAAATTATTAGAGAAGCAGTATTCTCATTCGGATGAAAACTGACTCTTTCAGCATTTTTGAGGTTGACATCAACAAAGACATGAACGTTTTTATCAGTGTCGTAAACAAGCCCGAAAGGCGAAACTGAACCGGGTTTAAGCCCCAGATAGGTTTGCATGCGTTTTTCGGAAGCAAAAGTAAGCTTGCCTTGTTTCAATCTTTTTTCAATATCATGTATGTCGAGGCTTTTACTGCAATCCAACAAAACCAGATAATGCTTGTTTCCTTTATGATTTCGAAAAAACAAGTTTTTGCAGTGCCGGGCATCATGCCCCTTCCAGTATTGCATGGCAATTTCAATAGTCGGTGCCGGCGGGTGCTCAATATACTCAAAGGTGATATTAAGTTCTTTTAGCGTCTGATATACTTTGGAATCGCCGTTCATTTCAATAGATTGTAAATTTTGATTTTTTGTGTCTTTTAGTGATTTCGTGCTTTAGTGGCTTAATTGTATTATATAGAAAAATCAGGAAATTAAATAAAACAAAATGACCATTAAAAAAGAACCTGTAATAAAACCGCCATAAACCTGTAATGGCGTATGAGCCAATAACTTAAGTCTGGCAAAGCCAACCAATCCGGCCAATAAAACAAGCATTGGAATGCAAACAAATGCATTTAAAGACAAATAGACAACGATGCTGATAAAAGCGCCCACCATCCCTCCTATTCCAATCATGTGTATGGAAATTTTCCACCAGAAATTAATAATCAGCGCCACGATGATCATGCACGATGAGCCAAACAATAAATAATATATAAGCGGAGGCAAATGAAATTTTCTGAGTAAAATAAAAGTCGTAAAATAAAAAAAAGCTGTCACCACAAACGGAATAATCCTTTCATTGCGGTTTTCCATTTTAAGACTCGAAATGACATTTCTCATTTTTAAAAAGAAAAAAATTAATGCAGGCAATAATGCAGTGTTTAGAAACACAATAGCTATAATAGCTATTTTAGCCTGCTGCGGAATGGCATGTACCGTATAAGACTTAATCTGAAAAAGAATAAGCAGACAGTAAGTTGGCATTAAAAGCGGATGAAAAATATAAGAGATAAACTGTGCTAATCGTTTTTCCATTTCTAAAGCTCTTTCCTCAAGCGTGCAACAGGTATATCAAGTTGTTCTCTGTATTTGGCCACAGTGCGGCGGGCAATATTGTAACCTTTTCCATTGAGTATTTTTACTAATTGTTCATCCGTTAGCGGTTTCTTTTTACTTTCGGCGCTGATGCAGTCTTTAAGAATCTTTTTCACTTCAATGGTTGATACCTCTTCCCCACTATCGGTTTGAAGTGATTCAGAAAAGAATTCCTTAAGCAAAAATATGCCATAAGGTGTTTCGACATACTTGCTGTTATTAACCCTCGAAATGGTTGATATGTCAAGCCCTACCTTATCAGCAATATCTTTCAGAATCATGGGTTTTATTCTGGCTTTATCACCTGTCTCAAAAAAATCTTTTTGATAATTCATAATGGCTTCCATGGTAAGCAGCAGGGTGTTCTGTCTTTGTTCAATGGCATCAATAAACCATTTGGCAGAGTCAATCTTCTGTTTGATGAACATCAGTGCATTTTTCTCACTTTCGCTTGACCCTTTTTTATTTCTCAGATAGCTTTCGTACATGTCATTATAGCTTCTGTTGATATGCAAATCGGGGGCATTTTTCGAATTAAGCGTGAGGGTTAGTCCTGTATCTTCACTTCTTATTGTAAAATCGGGATTGATATAATGCAAAGCTTTTTCCTGTCCCGAATGACTGTTGCCGGGCTTGGGATTCAGTTTGAGTATTTCATCATAAGCAGCCTTCATTGTGGATTCAGAGAAGTTCAGCTTTTTAATTATTTTATCAAAATGTTTTTTAGTAAAATCATCAAAACATATTTCTATAATACTCAATGCATCTTTTAAAGCAGTTGTTCTCTCTGTTTCCATTTTCCTTTTAAGCTGCAATATCAGACATTCTTTCAAATTTCTGGCAGCCACACCGGGAGGATCAAACTCCTGCACAATCTCAATCATTTCATTAACCTCGGCCACATCAGTAGAGATATTCTGAGTAAAAGCAAGGTCGTCAACAATAGCTTCTAAATCGCGTTGCAAATAGCCTGAATCATCGAGAGAACCTATGAGTTGCAAGCCAATAAGATATTTTTTTTCATCATTAATCCTGAGACCCAGCTGATCCAAAAGATAGTCCTGAAAAGTGATTCCTGAAACATTTGGGGCTTCTTTGCGTTCATCATCGGGACTTGTATTATTGACCTGCAATTTATAATTAGGTATCTCATTGTCTTCAAAATAATCGCTGTAATCATCAAGTGAAATATTTTCTTCGGGTCTTTCTTCGGTGATATCCACTTCATCCTCATTGGTGTCAACCTCATCAAGGTTCAAGTCATCTTCATCTTTACCTTCTTCCAGAGCAGGATTTTCTTCAATTTCCTGTTTGATTCTCTGCTCTAAAGCAATGGTAGGCAATTGCAAAAGTTTCATCAACTGTATTTGTTGAGGTGATAGTTTTTGCAACATTTTTTGTTGTAAACTTTGCTTTAACATAATATTAGTTTTTTATTGCAAGATAATATAAAAAAGAGCAAAAAGCAATAATTTTATTTAATTTTAAAATTCAGCAGTCAGAGGAGCTCTTGGAAAAGCAATCACATCTCTGATGTTTGACATGGCCGTTACAAAAAGCACCAGACGCTCGAAACCCAATCCAAAACCGCTGTGAGGTGCTGTACCAAATTTGCGTGTATCGAGATACCACCACAGTGTTTTTTCATCCATCTTCATATCATTGATTCTTTGATAAAGTTTATCATAGTCTTCTTCTCTCTGAGAGCCACCTATTATTTCACCTATTGCAGGGAACAGCACATCCATAGCCCTTACGGTTTTACCATCATCGTTTTGCTTCATATAAAAAGCTTTGATGTCCTTGGGATAATTGGTCAGAATAACCGGTTTATTGAAATGTTTTTCAACAAGATATCTTTCGTGTTCCGATTGCAAGTCTATGCCCCAACTGACAGGAAATTCAAACTTCTGACCTGAATTCATCAGAATATCAACAGCTTCGGTATATGTAAGCCTTTCAAATTTAGTTTCAGAAACGGTTTTCAGTCTTTCAAGAAGAGTGTTGTCGTACATTTTATTGAGAAATTCCAAATCGTCAAGACAATTATTAAGAACATATTTGATAAGGTATTGAAGAAACTCCTCAGCCAGATCCATATTGTCGTTAATGTCGTAGAAAGCCATTTCGGGTTCAATCATCCAGAATTCGGACAAATGTCGGCTGGTATTTGAATTCTCTGCTCTGAAAGTAGGACCAAAAGTATATATCAGACCTAATGCCAAAGCACCTAACTCACCTTCAAGCTGACCCGAAACGGTCAAATGCGTAGGTTTGCCAAAGAAGTCTTTTGAATAATCAATATCGCCATTTTCTGTTTTTGGTGTATTGGCCAGGTCAAAAGTAGTGACATTGAACATTGAGCCTGCGCCCTCTGCATCGCTGGCAGTTATAATGGGCGTATGTAACCAGAAAAAGCCTTTATCGTTGTAAAATTTATGAATGGCAAAAGCCAGGGCATGTCTGATGCGAAAGATGCTTCCAAAAGTATTGGTACGTATTCTCAAATGGGCATTTTCCCTCAAAAACTCAAGCGTATGTCCTTTTTTCTGCAGTGGATAAGTAACGGCATCGGCTGTTCCATATAAAACAATGTCTTCTGCCACTATTTCCACACTTTGTCCTTGTCCAGCAGAAGCCACCAGTGCACCTGTCACACTAATACAAGAACCTGTAGTAATATTTTTCATCAGGTTCTCATCAAATTTTTCTATATCAACAACCACTTGCAAGTGGTGTATTATAGAACCATCGTTCAAAGCAATAAAAACAACATTCTTGCTGCCACGTTTGGTGCGTACCCAACCTTCAACTTTAATTTTTCGTCCTGCATAAGCTGTAGGATCCGATTTTAACACATCAATAATTTTTATTCTTTTCATTCGGCAAATACTTATGTATATTATTTTATTTCAATGATTTATAATTAATTTGAAAAATAAAAATGACACATTTACACCTTCATTTTTATTGTATGCAAAGATATTAATATTTTAAATAAAATTTTAAAGGCATATTGATATGAAATATATTAATACAAAAAGATTAATTAAAAATTGAACTAACTTGCTTATAGAAAGCTACCGAGTGGACACAAATATAATTATTAATGTATACCTCTGTACAAAGTTTTTCCTTCATAAGAAGAACAATATCGTTTGATTAATAGACAATTACTATATCATCAAAAATACTTGATGCCACAGATTCACTGATTATTCTTAGTACTATTTACACAGATTTTCAAATTCGCCATGGCGAATTTAAATTTGTGAATCTGTGGCTAATTCTAATATTGATTTTATTCTATTAATTTATTGCAATGAATTATTATCTTTGATATTAGAAATTCTAATAATTACAAATATACAAGCTATGAAAAATTTATACCTTTTAAAGCTCATAATTTTTCTTTTTCTTACATCTTCAATACTGCCAAATGCCCTAGCCGGGCCCGGTGATACTACTGTAGTTCAGACATTCAACTTTGGCTCTGCACAAAATGCCTGGTTTGTATTTCCTTCTGATACGGTGAGATATGAAAAAATTCTCATGCAATACACGCTTAAATGCAATCCTGCCCAAAATCCACCCTGTGGCGAGTGGGATTATCTGACTTACACTTATCTTTATAAACATACAGGACTCATTGATTCAGCCGTTGTCAACCAAGCTGTGTTTCTTGTCAATGAAAATGTGGTTGACAGCCTCCCCTATTCAAATATGCCTACTTTTAAATACAGTCCAACATGGCAATATGTTGCTGTGCATGATGATACCACCTCATTAGATACTTTTGCCAATGGTACCGGAAGCCTTTTAACAGAAACTCCTTTTAAAACCTCTGACCCTGTTTCCCGAACACAGTACTTATGGAAAGCATCCGAACTCTCTGCATCAGGTATGGGTGCCGGAAATATAACAGGCATGAGATTCTCACTGGCATCGTGTGGAAGCTTTCTGAAAAACCTGAACATCCACTTCAAAACCACACTTCAGGATTCCCTAAGTTCTGACACACTTGAAACTTTAGGATTCACAGAAGTATATAATCACAATACCACCTTTACAATTAATGGGTGGAACAGCTTACAATTTCTGAATCCTTTTTACTGGGATGGCACAAGCAATATTCTTATAGAAATTACTTATGAGAATACTTCAACCGGCACAACACATTCCGTAATAAGTTCTGATGCAGGTTTTAGTGCAGGATTGCACAACTCGGGCAGTGACCGTGCAGTGACAATGCATAACGGAAGTTTTGTTTCTGTACCTGTCAATGATTCTATTGCCGCTATTGATTCAGTGATTACAGTCAGCTTCTGGGCTTATGGCAATCCGGCATTGCAACCGCAGAACGGTACTTGCTTTGAAGCCACAGATGCTGCTTCAAACCGTGTAATCAATGCCCATGTACCCTGGTCTGACCTTAGTGTTTACTGGGATGCAGGCAATTCAGGCAGCACCTACGACCGTATCAACAAAGCTGCTACAACCAACAATACAGAAGGTCAGTGGAACCACTGGGCTTTCACAAAGAATGCAGCAACAGGCTCAATGAAAATGTATTTAAACGGCAACCTGTGGCACAGCGGCACAGGCAAGTTAAACAGCATGAAAGAAATGAATAAATTCAGAATAGGTAAGGGAACCGCCAATAGTTCAACTTCCTACGAAGGTCGTATGGATGAATTTTCTGTGTTCAGTGCTGAATTAGATCAGCCAACCATAAAACAATACATGAAAAAAGACATTGATGCCCTGCACCCATTTTACAATAAGCTATGTCTGTATTATCATTTTGATGATGGCAATAACATGACGGCTTTTGATTCAGCTCCTACAGGTCATGCCAATGGCGTATTAACCGGAGTTGATAATGCCTTGAAGAAAGCCGGTGATTTGATTTATGGGTTCAGCACTACCCATCTTCGTCCGAATGTTATTTTTGAGCAGGGTGTTTTTACGTCACATCTCGACTCTGTCCTGATTATAGATTCTGTTGCTAACGCACCTTTACAGGTTGTTTATTACAGTGATTCCATTAATAATCCCGGTCTTCCTTCTGATACCTTAACCGTATGGCCTGCCGGATATTACAATTTCCTTTACAATGTTTCGGGAAATATTGTTGACTCTGTATTGGTAGCAGCCGACAGCACTTTGCACCTGACTTATTATAATTATTACAATCATTTTCCACAGGTGATTCGTTATGAGCTTGCACGCTATATTACGCCCTATGGTAACGGTCTGAGTCTTGGAAATGGCTGGATGTGGACTTTCGACGTAACTGATTACAGACCATTGCTGGCCGACAGCGTGCATTTGGAGGCAGGTAACTGGCAGGAATTGCTCGATTTGCGTTTTTTAATGATTGAAGGCACTCCCCCGCGCGATGTGATAGGCATTCAGAACCTTTGGAATGGAGGTTTCAATTATGGCAATGCGTCAGACCCTATTGAAAGCCACCTGACACCTAAGATGGCTTATATTCCATCAAATGTAAGTTCTGCCCGCTGGAAATCGCGCATCACAGGACATGGCATGGACACACCTCAAAACTGTGCTGAGTTTTGCGCCAAAACCCATTATTTTAAAATGGACGACAGCTTGCGTTTTTCCAAATTAGTTTGGCGCGACAACTGCGACCTCAATCCACTCTACCCTCAGGGAGGCACCTGGGTTTACGACCGTGCCAACTGGTGCCCGGGAGCAGAAGTCTGGACTTATGACTTTGAAATCACTCCTTTTATTACACCGGGTGATAGTGTCAAATTAGATCATGATGTACAGGCATATACGAATACAGGTGGTTGGGATTACTACCAGATTGAAGACCAGTTGGTGACCTATGGTGCCCCAAATTTCACCCTTGATGCAGCCATCGAAAAAGTACTATCTCCCAACACCGACCAGATGTGGAGCAGAATGAACCCTATCTGTGGTCATCCCACCATTATTATTAAAAACAACGGCACCACCCCACTAACCTCACTGAAAATAAATTACGGTATTAAAAATGCCACTCCTTCTGTGTTTAACTGGACGGGCAATCTGACTTTTCAGCAGACTGAAACAGTAGTTTTAGATACTTTTGAATGGGTGATGGGAGCAACAAAGTTCGTTACTTCTATCAGCAATCCTAATGGCGGATCAGACCAATATGCACTAAACAACACTATTGAAACTCCTTTTAATTATGTGTCTGAGTTACCTCCTGGTTTTATCATTGTGCTTAAATCAAACAGCCGACCTTTTGAAAACTCATACACACTTAAAGATGCCGGTGGTAATGTTATTTTTTCAAGGACCGGACTAACAGCCAACACCACCTATAATGACACCCTAAACCTGCCCAAGGGTTGCTATGAATTCCGCCTTACCGATACAGGGGAGGATGGTTTGCAGTGGTGGGCTAATTCAGCCCAGGGAAGTGGATATTGCCGATTTAAAAATCTAAACAACCAGATTCTTAAAGTTTTTGGTGCCGACTTTGGAGGTGAAATTTACATGCAATTTACTGTTGGCCTTCACACCGGTGTTGAAGATAATATTTTCACTCAAAACACCCAAATTAATATTTACCCCAATCCAGCTATGGATGAAGCTTATATTGACATCAGCCTGACTTCTCGTCAAGATGCAGAAATGACATTAACAGATTTGTTTGGACACCTGATAAGCACTTTTACTTTAAAAGAAATTTCTGTTGAAAGTATAAACCTTGATGTAAAAAACCTGAGTAAAGGTGTTTATTTCATAAATCTGAAAACCAAGGATGAGTGCCTGACGCGAAAGCTCATAGTGCAATAAAAACACACGCATGAAATCGATACAAATCATTAAATGTCAATCATTTATAGATGATATATTGTTAAAAAAGCTAAAAATGATTGCCTATCAAAAATCATTTGTTTAACTTTGCACTCCTTTAAAAAAATTATAAAATTTAATTTTTTGAATAATATTTAAAATTCATGGCATATAGTTTGCTAATGAATAGCCTTTTTTAAAATCAATAACCTCGCACCCATGAAAAAACTTTTATCTCTTTCGTTTCTAATGCTTTATGCAATTTTAGTTAATGCAGGTAGTATAACCATAACCTCTCCCAATGGCGGTGAAGTTTGGGCTGGTTGTACGCAACACACTATTACCTGGAGCTCATCAGGTGTTTCAAATTTTTATACTATTGACTATTCAACTGACAATGGCAGTACATGGATTTCAGTAGCTACTAATTTAAATATCACCAATGGTCAGTATGTTTGGACAGTACCCAATATATCATCCACATCATGCCTTGTAAGGGTTATGGACACTCAAACGCCATCTACATTTGATGTCAGTAATATAACTTTCAGTATAACACCTGCTATTATTATAACTTCTCCCAATGGCGGAGAAAGCTGGGAAGGAGGCACTACAAAAACCATTACATGGGTATTTTCTGGCACTACCAATTATTTTGATTTATATTATTCATTAAATGCAGGCAGTACATGGAATTCAATACAGTCAAATTATTACAGTTCTACAGGTCAATATTCATGGGTCGTTCCAAACAGTCCTTCAAGCACATGTCAGATAAAAGTCAGCGATCACACCAACACCACTTGCATGGTTGATGTGAGCGATAACTTATTTACCATAACTCCTGCCACTCCTTCTATTACAGTAAACGCACCTAATACCAATATCACAGCTTATGTTGGAAACAATTACAGCATCAATTGGTCAAGTGCATACGTAACTTCAAATGCTATAAAAATTGATTATTCAACCAATAATGGCAGTACCTGGATTCCTGTGGTGGCCAACACCCAAAATACGGGTTCTTATTCATGGTTAGTTCCCAATACGCCATCCACTCAATGTCTGGTTAAAATTACTGACCTTGGCAATCCCTCAACTTATGATGTAAGCAATACTACTTTTACCATTGCCACACCTTGGATAAATGTAACGGCCCCTAACGGAGGTGAAACCTATGGCGGTTGCTCAAGTAAATATGTTACCTGGACTGCTGCCGGTACATCGGGATATTATAAAGTTCAATATACAACCGACAATGGACAGAACTGGACATTATTAACAAGTTCAACAACATCTACTTCATACAATTGGAGTCCTGTACCAAGCATCAGCAGCACAAACTGCCGTGTTAAAGTTTCAGATGCCAACAACGCAGCTTATGTGGATTCAAGCAATGCTGTTTTCACTATTGTTCCAAATACCGACATCATTATTACATCTCCAAATGGTGGTGAACAATGGGAAGCAGGCACCTCACATACTATCACATGGGTAGCGGCTCCTACATCTACTTATTTTTCTGTTTATTATTCAATCAATGGTGGCAGCAGTTGGAATACAATAATTTCAAATATATACAACACATCCCAAAGTTGGACTGTACCTAACAATCCATCTACTACCTGCCTCATCAAAGTTGTTGACAATAATAATTCATGTATTTTTGATATAAGCAATGCCAATTTTACAATTACACCTCCCACACCTGTAATTACAGTTACAAGCCCCAATTCATCTGCAACACGCTATATAGGAAACAATCTGACAATCAGTTGGACAAGTGTGTATTTGACCTCCAGCTTTGTTGCTATTGATTACACATACGACAATGGCACCACATGGCAATCGGTTGCATCAGTAACTGAAAACGATGGTTCTTATTCATGGATAGTTCCTAACACCCCATCTACACAATGCAGAGTAAGGATAAGCGAATATTTGAATCCGGTCGTCAATGATGAAAGTGATGTCAACTTCACTATTGCTCCACCCTGGATTACTGTTACTTCACCCAATGGTGGAGAAATTTGGAAAGGTTGCACCAGTAAATCAATTACATGGACTTCAGGTGGCACCTCAACATCATTCAGGTTATCCTATTCTATAAATAATGGGGCTACATGGTACTACATAACGACAGTTTCATCAGGTTCTTCTTACTTATGGACACAACTTGCAGACTCTGCATCAACACAGGTTTTAATTAAAGTTGCTGACAATAACAATCTGGCTTATAGTGATTCGAGCAATGCCGTTTTTACCATTTTGAAAAATGTAGATATAGTAGTTACAGCACCTAATGGAGGCGAAAGCTGGGAAGTAGGCACAAGTCATAATGTGACATGGGTCAGCGAACCCACTACAACATATTTTGATGTGCTTTACTCGACCAATAGCGGCTCTACATGGTCATCGCTTATCACCAACACTTATTCTACCACTTATGGCTGGACCATCCCCAATGTCCCTTCAACAACAGCATTGGTTAAAGTGCGTGATAATAGTAATGCGTGTATTTATGACATCAGCAATGCCAACTTCACTATTGCTCCCCCTACGCCAACCATTACTGTTACAAGTCCCAACACATCAGCAACACGTTATATAGGACAATCAGGAACAATTAGCTGGTCAAGTGCTTATCTGACCTCCAGCTTTGTATCTATTGACTACACCTACGACAATGGCGCCACTTGGCAGTCGATAGCTGCTATTACTGAGAATGATTATTCTTACACCTGGGTTACTCCTAATACACCATCTGCTCAGTGCAGGGTAAGAATAAGTGAATACAACAATCCCTCGGTAAAAGACGAAAGCGATGTCAACTTTACCATTGCACCACCTTTTATAACTGTTACAACGCCTAATGGCGGCGAAATCTGGAAAGGCTGTTCAAGCAAAACCATTTCCTGGACTTCCGGCGGCACTTCAAACTCATACAGACTGTCTTACTCTGTAAATAATGGTGCTACCTGGAACTACATCACTACTGTTTCTTCATCTACTTCATACTCATGGAGTCAGGTAGTGGATTCTGCATCCACACAGGTTTTAATTAAAGTTGCCGACAACAACAATCTGGTCACTAACGATTCGAGCAATGCTGTATTTACTATTTTAAAGAACACCGACATTGTTGTTACAGCTCCGAATGGTGGTGAAAGTTGGGAAGTAGGCACAAGTCATAACATCACCTGGGTTAATGAACCTACATCATCTCAATTTAATGTTTCCTATTCAACCAATGGTGGCTCTTCATGGAGCACACTCATCGGCTCAACTTACTACACCTATTATGGATGGACTATTCCTAATGTGCCATCAACAACAGCGTTGGTTAAAGTCGTGGATTATAATAATTCTTGTATTTACGATATCAGCAATGCCAACTTCACCATTGCACCTCCTACACCAACAATCACTGTTACAAGTCCCAACACATCAGCAACACGTTATATAGGACAATCGGGCACAATTAGCTGGTCAAGTGCTTATCTGACTTCCAGCTTTGTATCTATTGACTACACCTACGACAATGGCACCACTTGGCAGTCGATAGCAGCTATTACTGAGAATGATTATTCTTACACCTGGGTTACTCCTAATACACCATCTGCTCAGTGC
>Ga0172368_10002354_pt1 | contig 24194 bp, 23 predicted proteins | sample Lak11m_FD_114540 | JGI IMG/M metagenome (GOLD analysis project Ga0172368, IMG submission 114540) | Freshwater microbial communities from Kabuno Bay, South-Kivu, Congo - kab_022012_11m | ecosystem: Environmental > Aquatic > Freshwater > Lake | place: Democratic Republic of the Congo: South-Kivu...
GACAGGCTGCAAGTTTTTCAAAGCGGTGCAATAATAGCGCTGTATCGATCGGTTTCCGGAAAATCAAAGTGACCAGTAGCCCATTGTGCAGCATCCTGATCGTTGATGACAACGCCACGATGCGGACGTTGTTGCGCGGCATTCTGCGCAGCGACGAGACGGCCCCGTTTGAAGTTGTCGGCGAAGCCGGCGATTGCGACTCGGCGCTGGAACAGGCGCTGAAATTGCGCCCGGATATCGTCTGCCTCGATATCATCATGCCCAAGGGCAATGGCCTGGACGTGCTCAAGAAGATCCGCGCCGAGCTGCCGCAGACAGTGGTCCTGATGGTCAGCAGCAGTCATGACAGCGCCACCGTGAAAGCCGCAGTAAGCGGTGGCGCCGCCGGCTACATCGTCAAGCCATTCAACTCCACGACCATCCTCAACGTAATGCGGCAGGCCGTCGAAAAATCGCGCGCCCTCAAGGCTGCTGCCGCCAAATCGGCAGACGCGCCGCCCTCCTGATCCGGGCTTCGATCAATTCATCGCGTTGCAGGGAAGCCCGGACTCAAAATGGAACGGAGACACGCGAAGCGAATTCGCCTGCTGGACGTTCTGCTGCTTTGCCCGATGGCTGGCGCGGCCAATTGGGTCTGGGCCATTGACGGCTCGATCTTCGACTTCGGGCCGCAAAGCGATCTGACCTGGCTTTATCGTACGCTGGCGATTGCGCTGCTGATCATTGTTTTCTCCAGCGCCGTCGCCTACCGCCTGTCACGGCTGTCGGCGGCCTTGCGCACCAGCGAAGAGCGTTTCCGGCTGGTGGCCGACAATGCCCAAGATGTCCTGTGGAAATACGATCTGCGTCAGCAACGCCTGAGCTACATCAGTCCATCCATCGAGCGCCTGACCGGATACACGGTTGCGGAAGCGATGGCGCATTCGGTGGACGAATCGTTCACCCTGGCCTCGGCGCAGGCCGTGCGCGACGCGCTTGCCAGCTTGGCAGCAGATCCCGAGCAAGGCAAATCCGTCATGGAACTGGAGACGGTCCGCAAGGACGGCACCAAGGTATGGTCGGAAGCGACCATGAGCTTCATCCGCGATGCCCATGGCAGGCCCAGCGAGGTGGTCGGCGTATCGCGCGATGTTACCGCCCGGCGCCTGGCCCAGGAGCAGCAGAAGCGTTTCCTGGCGATGGTGTCGCACGAGTTCCGCACGCCGATGAACGCAATCCTGGGCATCGCCGACTTGCTTGCCGAAACCGAGCTCACGCCGGAGCAGAGCAAATATGTGGAAGTGTTCCAGAGTGCGGGAAACTCCTTGCTCGACCTGATCAACGACATACTCGACTTGTCCAAGGTGGAAGCCGGCCAGTTCCGTCTCTACCTGGAAGATTTTGCGCTTCACCAACTGTTGCAGGCGCAAGTCGAATTGCTCTCCGGTCGTGCCCATGACAAGGGACTGGTGCTGCAATTGAACATCGCCGGCGATGTTCCGCCTTTCGTGCATGGCGACGCCCAGCGTCTCAAACAGTGCATCACCAATCTGGTCGGCAACGCCGTCAAATTCTGCAATGCGGGCAGCATCACCCTCACCGTGGCGCCGCAACCCGATGCAGCGGACCTGCTGCAATTTTCGGTGCGCGACACCGGCATCGGCATTCCGGCAGACAAACTCGACTCGATTTTCGAGGCGTTCACCCAGGCCGACCGTGGCATCACCCGCACCTACGGGGGCACCGGCCTGGGACTGACCATCACCCAGCGCCTGGTCGAATTGATGGGCGGACGCATTTGGGTCGAAAGCACGCCCGGCCAGGGTTCGACGTTTCATTTCACCGCCCGTCTCCCTGCCGCCGCTGCACCGGTGACAACCACCGAACCCGTTGCGGCCGCCGGCAACACAGCGCAGACCTGCTCCCGTCACTTGACCCTGCTGCTGGCCGAGGACAACCCGAACAATGTTTTCCTGATGCGCAGCCTGCTCAAGAACACGCCCTGTCAGATCGATCTGGCAGACAACGGTGCGATTGCCGTGGATAAATTCCTCACGGGCCGCTTTGACCTGATTCTGATGGATGTGGAAATGCCGGTCATGGACGGCTACAGCGCGACACGGGAAATCCGCCGCATCGAGCAACAGGAAGGCCGTCAGCCGACACCGATCATTGCACTCACCGCCCATGCGCTGCTGGACGACGAGCAGAAAAGTCTCAGCGCCGGCTGCAATCGGCACCTGACCAAACCGATCAAGAAGCAGACCCTGCTCGATGCCCTGAATGCGCTGCCGCCAGCGGCACCGGCTGCAGAGGCGGCGGCCGAGCAGAAGCCCGCCCGCTCCGGCCACTCTTCGCCGGTCATCGCGGCGCTGGCCGACGATCCGCACTGGAACATCGAGGAAGCGCTGGCGCGCCTGGAAGTGGAACCTGAACTGTTCCTGACCGTGCTGGGCATGTTCCGGGACGCGGTGGCCCAGTATGGCCATGACATTGCCGAAAAACTCGCTCACGGCGATCTTCAGGAAGCCCGCCGTCATGCCCATTCGCTCAAGGGAGAAGCCGCAACCGTCGGTGCGGTGGCGCTGTCCGCAGCCGCCGCCGCCCTGGAAAAGGCCATCATCAACGGTGAAAGCGAGTGCTACGCGCCACTCCAGGAGCAGGTCAGGCAATTGAGCGAGCAAACGGCATTCGCTTTGGCTGACCTGCCACCCACCGCCGCCTGACACTTCAAGAAAGAGACCCGGATGTCACGCGCACATTCCAAATACGGCTGGCTCCCCGATCTGCCCGATTATCGCGACCACCGCTACTCCGCGCCGCGCAAGATCCTGGCGCAACTGCCGCGCAAGATGGATTTGCGTCCGTTCTGTCCGCCGGTGCTCGACCAGGGCGAACTGGGCGCCTGCACCGCCCATGCCATCGCCAGCGCCCACCGCTTCGACCAGATGCGCCAGAAAGCCCGGCACGATTTTCTGCCTTCGCGGCTCTTCATCTATTACAACGAGCGCGCCATGGAGCACACCATCAACGAGGATGCCGGTGCCATGATCCGCGACGGCATCAAAAGCATCGCCAAACTCGGCGCCTGCCCGGAAAGCCTGTGGCCTTACGAGATTCCCAAGTTCACGCGCAAGCCGCCGGCCAAAGCCTATAAGGAAGCGGAGCAGCATCAGGCGATTGCCTATCGGCGCGTCACCCAGAGTCTGACGCAGATGAAAGGCTGTCTTGCCGCCGGCACGCCCTTCGTATTCGGCTTCACGGTCTATGAGAGCTTCGAAGCGCAAAGCGTCGCCAGGACGGGCCGGATGCCGATGCCCGGATCCGGCGAGAAATCGCTCGGTGGCCACGCTGTCCTTGCGGTTGGCTACAACGATGCCAAACAGGTTTTTATCGTCATGAACTCATGGTCGGCCGAATGGGGCGATCGGGGTTATTTCTACATGCCCTACGCCTATCTTTCCGACCCGAATCTGGCGGACGACTTGTGGGCGGTGACCATCGTCGAAACCTGAGTTAAATATCCTCAGGCGGGCAGTTCCCAGGCTCCGGAGAAGATTTTTTCGGCCCAGAACAAGGCGGTGATGGTCTTGCCGTCCGTGATTGCACCATCCCTCACGCTCAGCACGGCGTCGGCCAAGCTGATTTCCACCACTTCGAGAAACTCTTCCTGATCGAGGTTGTGTCCCACATAGGTCAAGCCGTGGGCAAGGAAGATCTCGATGCGCTCGTTGGAATAACCGATGCACGGATGCATGGTGCCGAGGTGCCGCCAGCTCTTGGCCTTGTAGCCGGTTTCCTCGCGCAGTTCGCGCCGCGCCGTGTCCATCGGATGTTCATCGACATCGATCTTGCCGGCCGGCAGCTCGAGGATGACCTGGCGCAGGGGATAGCGAAACTGACGTTCGAACAGCAGTTTGCCGTTATCCAGGGCGGCCAGCATGACGACCGCACCGGGATGTTTGATGTGCTCGCGGATGCTCTCGGAACCATCGGGCAGGCGTACCCGGTCGGAACTTACTTTGAGCAGGCGCCCGCTGAAGACTTCTTCAGTCGACAAGCAGGTTTCGATGAGGTGCTGGTCGTCCGTGCTCAAGAGTACGGCGCCGTCGGGCTGCGGGCGATCCTAAAGCGAACGCAGCAGGGTGAAGGTGCACAAGGTCATGATGGCTTGCGGGAAGGCTCCCAACAAAGCCACGGCAAGTCCATTGACCGAAAGCAGCAGGCGCATGTCGAAGCTGGCTTCGATCGGCACCGGATTGACCGGAACATCGAACCACATCAGCTTGACCACGCGCAGATAGTAGAAGGCACCGACCAACGAGAACAGCACCGCGACCACCGCGAGCCAGATCTGGCCGGTATCGACGACCGCCAGCAGCACGGCGAACTTGGCCCAGAAACCGACAAAGAACGGCACCCCGGCCAGCGAGAACATCAGGATGCCCATCATCAGTGCGAACCACGGACTACGCTGGCTCAGCCCCTTGAAATCTTCGAGATTTTCGGCCTCAAAACCCGCACGCGACAACAGCATGATCATGCCGAAGGTACCGAGCGTCATCAGCACATACGAAATGCTGTAGAACATCGCCGAACTGTAGGCGTTCAAGGCAAAGTGCCGGTCGCCGCCGACCACGCCGCTAAGCAGGCCGAGCAGCATGAAACCCATGTGAGAAATGGCCGAATAAGCCAGCATGCGCTTGAGATTGGTCTGGGCGACGGCGACGATGTTACCGATGGCGATCGATAACACGGCCAGGATGGTCAGCATCATCTGCCATTCGGCGGCCAGTTCGAACAAGCCATACACCAGCAGGCGCAAGGCCATGGCGAATGCCGCGAGCTTTGGAGCGCCGCCGATCAGCAGCGTAATCGGCGTTGGCGCACCGTGATAGACATCGGGAACCCACATGTGGAACGGGACGACACCCAGCTTGAAGGCGAGCCCGGCGACCAGGAATACCAAACCGAACACCAGCACGGTCTTGTTGGCCACGCCGTGATAGATGGCCTGCGCCACGCCGCCGATTTCCAGTGTGCCGGTGGCGCCGTATATCATCGACATGCCATACAGCAGCAGACCCGAAGCCATCGCCCCGAGGACGAAATATTTCATCGCCGCTTCGCTGGCACGGGACGAATCCCGATCGATGGCCACCAGACCGTAGAGCGACAGCGACATCATCTCAAGGCCGAGGTACAAGGTCAGGAAATGGCTGGCGGTGATCATCACCATCATGCCCAGCGTGACAAACAACGCCAGCAGGTAGAACTCGGCCTTCTCCAGGTTGCGGGCGGCCAGATAACCACGGCTATACACCAGAGTGGCGATCATCGAGACATAGACCAGCAACTTGAGGAAGTCGCCGAGCAGATCGTCCACATACATGTTGCTGAAGGTCAGGACCACTTGCCCGTCGGCGGTCAGGAAAGTCAGGATCGCAGCACCCACCAGGGTCAGTTGGGTCAGCAGAGCAATCAGCCAGCGCTGGGCACTCGGCAACACCAGATCGATCAGGAGGATGACGCAGGCCATCGCCAGGAGAAAAATCTCCGAGGCGGCTGGGTAGAAGTCGGGCATGACAAAGTTCATGAGCGGATCTCGGGTTTGACTTGGTTCAGGCAGGTCATATCAGCTTGCTCATGGCGACGTGCTTCAGCAGATTGTCGACCGATGCATGCATCACTTCGGTGAGCGGGAAGGGATACACCCCCATGCCGAGTACGCACAGTGCCAATAGCCCGAGGACCAGGAATTCACGGTTGTCGATATCGGTCAGTTCCGCCACGTGCTTGTTGCCCACGGCGCCAAAAGCAACGCGCTTGTACATCCACAAGGTATAGGCCGCACCGACGATCAGAGTTGTGGCCGCGGCAAACCCGACCCAGAAATTGAATTTGATGGCGCCCATCGCCACCATGAATTCGCCCACGAAACCGGAGGTTGCCGGCAGACCCGAATTGGCCATGGCGAACAACATGAAGAACGCGGCGAATTTCGGCATGGTATTGACTATGCCACCATAAGCCGAGATCTCGCGGCTGTGCATGCGGTCATACATGACCCCGACGCAAAGGAACATGGCGGCCGAGACGAAGCCGTGGGAAATCATATGCACCAGTGCGCCTTCGTAACCGATCGCATTGAAGATGAAGAAGCCCAAGGTGACGAAGCCCATGTGCGAGATCGAGGAATAAGCGATCAGCTTCTTCATGTCGCTCTGCACCAGCGCGACAAAGCCGATGTAGATCACCGCGATCAGGCTCAGCGCGATCATCATTCCCGACAAGGCATGGCTGGCATCGGGTGCGATCGGCAACGAGAACCGCAGGAAACCGTAGGCACCCAGCTTCAGCATGATCGCCGCCAGCACGGCAGAACCGCCTGTCGGCGCCTCGACGTGGGCATCCGGCAACCAGGTATGCACCGGCCACATCGGCACCTTGACCGCAAAGGCCGCCAGGAAAGCCAGGAACAGCAAAGTTTGCGCCGACAACGACAACGGCAGGGCGTGCCATTCGAGAATATTGAAGCTGCCCCCCGACTGCAGGAACAGGTACATCAGCGCGATCAGCATCAGCAGCGAACCGGCCAGAGTGTAGAGGAAGAACTTGAAAGCCGCGTAGACGCGATTCGGGCCGCCCCAGACGCCGATGATGATGTACATCGGGATCAGCGAGGCCTCGAAAAAGACGTAGAACAAGGCGGCATCGAGCGCACAGAAAATGCCGTTCATGATACCCGACATGGCCAGGAAGGCCGCCATGTACTGGGCCACCTTCTTCTGGATGACTTTCCAGCCGGCCAGCACGACCAGCACGGTGATAAAACTGTTGAGCAGGATAAACAGCACCGAAATGCCATCGACGCCGAGGAAATAATTGACGTTGTATTGAGGAATCCAGGGCACCGATTCGACAAACTGCATGGCGCTCTTGCTGATGTCAAATCCCGTATAGAGCGGGATGGTGACCAGGAAGCCGAGCACCGCAAATATCAGAGACATGAAACGCGTCATGCCGGCATTGCGGTCGGATGCCGAGGCGAGCACGACTACGGCGCCGGCGATCGGCAACCAAATTGAAAGGCTGAGCAGGTGGGAGACGATCATCTGAGAATATTCCTGTCGCGCTTCAAGCTCGGTTAAACCACAGCGTCAACAACACGAAGACGCCGAAAATCATCGAGAATGCGTACTGATAGATGTGTCCGCTCTGCAACAGACGGACCACGGAAGCTACCCAGCCGACCAGTTTGGCCGAACCATTGACAAACAAGCCGTCGATCAGCATCTGATCGCCGCCTTTCCACAAGCCGCGACCGACCAGGCGCGCACCGCCGGCAAAGAACCAGTCGTTGAAATCGTCGAGGCCGTACTTCTTTTCGAGGATCGTGGCCAGGAAGGACACTTTTTGCTTGATCACTGCGGGCAAGTCGGGGCGCTTGACGTACAGGAACCAGGCGGTGAATGCTCCGGCCAGCGCCAGCCAGAAAGGTGCCGCGGTGAGACCATGCAGCGTCATCGCCACCACGCCGTGGAACTCCTCCTGCATGTGGGCAAGGGTGGGATGATCCGGGCTGAAGAAGATAGCATTGCCGAAATAGCCGCCATACAACACCGTACCGATCAGCCATCCCGCCGCAATCGATGGGATCGCCAGGAGGATCAGCGGCAGCGTGACGACCAGCGGCGTCTCGTGCGGCTCGACCGGACCATGATGGCCGTGGGCGTCATCGTGATGGGCATCGTGGGCATGCGCATGACGGAAGCGCTCCTCGCCATGGAAGGCGAAGAAGATCAGGCGGAACGAATACAGACCGCCGACGAACACGGCGGCGAGTATGGCCAGGTAGGCAAAGCCGGCACCCGGCACATGCGACATGTGCACCGCCTCGATGATCGAATCCTTGGAGAAGAACCCGGCAAATGGCGGCAGGCCCGCATTGGCCAGCGCGCCGATCAGCATCGTGGCGTAGGTGATCGGCATGTACTTGCGCAGGCCGCCCATCTTGCGCATGTCCTGCTCGTGGTGCATCGCGATGATCACCGAACCCGCACCGAGGAACAGCACCGCCTTGAAGAAGGCGTGCGTCATCAGGTGGAATATCGCCACCGAGTAAGCCGAAGCGCCCAGCGCCGTGGTCATGTATCCCAGTTGCGAGAGTGTCGAATAGGCCACGACACGCTTGATGTCGGTCTGGACGATGGCGATCAGGGCCATGAAGAAGGCCGTGATGGCACCGATGATGATGACAAAGGACAGCGCCGTCTGGGAAAGCTCGAACAGCGGCGACATGCGCGAGACCATGAAGATGCCGGCCGTCACCATGGTTGCGGCATGGATCAGTGCGGAGATCGGGGTCGGGCCCTCCATCGAATCGGGCAGCCAGACATGCAGCGGGAATTGCGCCGACTTGCCCATCGCACCGATGAACAGACCGATACAGATCGCGGTGATCAACGGCCAGCCGGTCACGGTTTCGGTCATGGTGGCAAGCTCGTTGGCCTTGCCGAACACCGTGGCATAGTCCAGGCTGCCGGCATAGGCAGCGATCAGTCCGACGCCCAGCAGGAAGCCGAAATCGCCGACGCGGTTGACCAGAAAAGCCTTGAGGTTGGCGTAGATCGCCGTCGGCCGCGTGTACCAGAAGCCGATCAGCAGATAGGAAACCAGGCCCACTGCCTCCCAGCCGAAGAACAACTGGACGAAGTTGTTGGACATCACCAGCATCAGCATCGAGAAGGTAAACAGCGCGATGTAGCTGAAGAAGCGCTGGTAGCCCGGATCGTCGGCCATGTAACCGATGGTGTAGACATGCACCATCAGCGAAACGAAGGTCACGACCAGCATCATGAGCACGGTCAGCGGATCGATCAGGAACCCGATCGAAAGCTTGAGGCCGCCGCTTTCCAGCCAGGTATACAGGTTACCGTTGAAGGTATGGCCGGCCTGGACATCCTGAAAGATGAACAATGAGGCCACGAAAGCCACGGCCACGCCGAGACTGGTTACCCAGTGGGCGCCACTGCGGCCGATCGCCTTACCGAACAATCCGGCGATGATGGCACCGCACAAGGGCGCCAGGGGCACGATCAGGTAGAGGGTTTGCATATCCATCGCGCGGGCCTATCCCTTGAGGCTGTCGAGGTCATCGACATGGATCGTGGAAATATTGCGGAACAATGCCACCAGAATCGCCAGACCAATCGCCGATTCCGCGGCCGCCACCGTCAGGATGAAAAAGACGAAGAGCTGACCGGAGGCATCGCCTAGATAGTGAGAGAAAGCCACGAAGTTCATATTCACCGAAAGCAGCATGATTTCGATGGCCATCAGCAATACGATGAGGTTCTTGCGGTTGAGGAAAATGCCCACCACGCTCAGCGCAAACAGGATCGCGCCGAGAATCAGGTAATGTGAAAGCGACAGCGTCAGCATGTCTGTCCCCTATTCCTTTTCCGATGGCATCGAGACGATGCGGATGCGATCATTGCGTTGCACGGCGATCTGCTCGCGGGCGTTCTGATGAATCTTGTCGGTGCGGATGCGCCGGGTCAGCATCACCGCGGCGATGATGGCGACCAGCAGGATCACCGAAGCCAGTTCAAACGGATAGACATAGTCGGTAAACAGCAGGCGCCCCAGTTCCTTGGTATTGCTGTAGCCGGCCGCAGGCGCCGCCGGCTCCGGCATGGCTTCCAGCCAGAAGTAGCGGCCACCGAGCACCAGTGCCATTTCCGCCAGCATCAGCAGGCCAATCGCCGCGCCTAGCGGCAGATAGGTCCAGAATCCCTGCCGCAAGCGGGCTATGTTGATGTCGAGCATCATCACCACGAACAGGAATAGCACCATTACCGCGCCGACGTAGACCATCACCAGCGAGATCGCCAGGAACTCAGCCTGCAACAGCAGCCACAATCCGCTCGCGGTGAAGAAGGCCAGCACCAGGAACAGCACCGCATGCACCGGGTTGCGCGCCGTGATCACGCGCACACTGGCCAGCACAAGGATGGTCGCCAGGAAATAAAAGATTGCAGTCTTGAGGTCCATCGCGGCTTACCGATAAGGAGCGTCTTGCTCGCGGTCTTTGGCAATCTGGGCTTCATTTCTTTCACCCACCGCCAGCAACATTTGCTTGGTGTAGTACAGATCGCCACGGACTTCGCCGTGGTATTCGAATTCCCGGGTCAGCACGATCGCATCGACCGGGCAGGCTTCCTCGCAATACCCGCAGAAAATGCACTTGGTCAGGTCGATGTCGTAGCGCGTCGTACGCCGCGAGCCATCGGGCCGCTCACCGGATTCGATGGTGATCGCCAGAGCCGGGCAGACCGCTTCGCAGAGTTTGCAGGCAATGCAGCGCTCCTCGCCGTTGGGGTAGCGGCGCAAGGCATGCAGGCCGCGGAAACGGTTGCTTTGCGGCGTTTTCTCTTCCGGATACTGAACGGTGATCTTGCGTGCAAACATGTAGCGGCCAGTCACCACCAGGCCCTGGATCAGTTCCTTGAGCAGCAGGCTATTGAGGAATTCTTTCATCGCACCCATGGCAGCATCACTTCCAGATGTTCAGCGGCGACATCATCCAGATGCCGACAACCAGCACCCAGAACATGCACAACGGCACGAATATCTTCCACCCCAGACGCATGATCTGGTCGTAACGGTAGCGCGGGAAGGTGGCGCGGAACCAGAGGAACAGGAACAGCACGAATGAGGTCTTCGCCGCCAGCCAGACAAAGCTGTCGGGCAGGAATCCCACCGGCGACAGCCAGCCGCCCAGGAAGAAAATCGTGGTCGTCACCGAGACCAGGATCATCGCGGAATATTCGCCAAGGAAGAACAGGGCGAATGCCATGCCGGAATATTCGACCATGTGGCCGGCGACAATTTCCGATTCGCCTTCGACGACGTCGAATGGCGCGCGGTTGGTTTCGGCAATGCCCGAAATCAGGAACACCAGGAACATCGGCAGCAACGGCAACCAGTTCCAGGAGAGGATGCCGATGCCCATGTCGACAAACCGGCCCTTGCCTTGCGCATGGACGATGTCGCTCAGGTTGAGACTGGACGACACCATCAGCACGCAGACCAGCGCAAAGCCCATAGCGATTTCATAGGACACCATCTGCGAAGCCGAACGCATCGCGGCGAAGAAGGGATACTTAGAGTTCGAAGCCCAACCGGCAATGATGATGCTGTAGATACCAACCGAAGTGATGGCGAGGATGTAGAGCACGCCGGCATCGACATTGGCCAATACCCAACCCTCGGAGAACGGCACCACCGCCCAGGCCGCCAACGCCGTGGCGAAGGCCAGCGCCGGACCGACGAAATAGATGCCCTTGCTGGATTGGGTCGGAACAATGATTTCCTTGAAAACCAGTTTCAGGCCATCGGCGATCGGCTGCAACAGACCCCAAGGACCGGTCACATTGGGGCCAAGACGAACCTGTATGGCGCCGATCACTTTGCGTTCAGCCAGGGTAAGATAGGCCACGCACAACAACAATGGCAGGATGATCCCGACGATCTTGAGCAGGGTGTAGACTAACGGCCAGACTGGGCCGAAGAACCCCTGGAGCATCTGGACGATTTGCAAGAATTGCGCTTCCATCACATCGGCTCCACTGTGATCGTGCCCTGCAGCGCGCCCAGGCCGGCGGTCAGCACATGCCCGGCGGCAACGCGTACGCAGTTGTCTGGCAGCCCTGCGTCGAGTTCAGCAATCAATTGCGCCACGCCACTACCCTGTTTGACCTTGACCGGCTTTCCCGCCGTTACCGCAAACTTGCTCATCGTGGCGGCATTCATGCGGGCGCTCGGCCGCTTTGCATCGAGGCTCTTTTGCAGGCTGGGCGCACGACGCACGAGGACATCAGTGAAATAGATCGGCACATCGCCGATCCGTTCGAGGCCGGCAGTTTCCGCAACCAAATTCAAAGCCATCCCATTCGCTTGGTTGCCGAGACGATCGGCAACGAATTCGGGTTGTCCTGCCAAGGCTTCGGCACGGACTTCCTCGCTGCTGTTCTGTTCAAAGCCCTGCAGGCCGAGCAGATTGCCCAGAACGCGCAGCACTTTCCAGGCCGGCCGCGTATCGCCGAGGGGCTTGACCACGGCATTGAAACTCTGCACGCGGCCTTCGGTATTGATGAAGGTGCCGGACGTTTCGGTGAAGGGTGCGACAGGCAAGAGCACGTCGGCATATTCAAGCGCGCTGGCCGATTTGAAGGGCGACATCGCCACCACGGTCGCCGCCTGCTGCAACGCAGCCAATGCCTGCTGGGGATTGGCACAATCGAGTTCCGGTTCGGCATGCAACAGCAAGTATCCCTTGAGCGGGCTTGCCAGCATTTGTGCGGCATTCAGGCCGCCCGGCTGCGGTACCGCCTTGGCGACGTAGGCGCCAACACTGTTGGCCGCTTCGCCGAGATAACCGAATTTCGCACCCGTGATCGCAGCCAGTTGCTGCGCCAGGGCATGCAGGGTCGCCGCCTGCGGATGCTGCTGGGCAAAATTGCCGAGGAAGATGCCGGCGTTACTACCGGACACCAAGCTCGCCGCAATCTTCTGGGCTTCCGGCGTCACGCTGACTTTGGCGAGTTCGGCGGCAACCGCGGCACCTTTCTGTTCCGCCGCCGCTTTGACCACCTGGGCCAGCAGGCCGGGCAACTGCGATGGCGCCGCAATGGCCTTGGCAAAAACTTTCACCAGCGCATCGTCATCGGCAGAATGGATCAAGGATATCTGACAACCGCGCTTGGCGGTCTGGCGCAGGCGCTGCGCAATCAGCGGATGATCCTTGCGCAGGAAGCTGCCAATCGCCAGTATCCGGTCAAGCGCATTGATTTCGGCGATCTTCATGCCCAGCCAAGGCGCACCGGTGAGCTTGCCGTCCAGCGCGAAGTTACTTTGCCGCAGACGGCTGTCGACATTGCCGCTACCCAAACCTCGCAGCAACTTCTGCGTCAGGTACAACTCTTCCAGGGTCGCTTGCGGTGCGGCCAGCGCGCCGATGGCGGAACCGCCGTGGTCCTTGGCGATGTCCTTGAAGGCATGCGACACATAGTCAAGCGCCTGCTGCCAGGAAACATCGATCCATTTGCCGTCCTGCTTGAGCATCGGCTGGGAAAGCCGCTCGGCGGAATTCAGCCCCTCATAGGAGAAGCGGTCCTTGTCGGACAGCCAGCATTCGTTGATCGCCTCGTTTTCCAGGGGCAGCACGCGCAACACACGATCATGCTTGATCTGCACGATGAGATTGCTGCCCAGCCCGTCATGCGGGCTGATCGACTTGCGGCGGGCCATCTCCCAGCTGCGTGCAGAAAAACGGAACGGCTTGGAAGTCAGCGCACCCACCGGGCAGAGGTCGATGATATTGCCGGAAAGCTCCGACGTCACCGTGCTTTCGACGAACGGCATGATTTCGGCATGCTCGCCGCGGTTGGCCTGGCCAAGTTCCATCAGGCCGGCGATTTCCTGGGTGAAGCGGACGCAACGGGTGCAGTGGATGCAACGTGTCATGTCGGTCGACACCAGCGGACCGAGGTTCTTGTTGACCACCACGCGCTTTTCTTCCTGATAGCGCGACGAACCCCCGCCATAGCCGGCGGAGAGGTCCTGCAACTGGCACTCGCCGCCCTGATCGCAGATCGGGCAGTCGAGCGGATGGTTGATGAGCAGGAACTCCATCACGCCTTTTTGCGCATTGATGGCGAGTTCCGAATGGGTGAACACTTTCATGCCGTTGGTCACCGGCGTGGCACAGGCCGGCATCGGTTTCGGCGCCTTCTCCACCTGCACCAGGCACATGCGGCAGTTGGCCGCGATCGACAGTTTCTTGTGATAGCAGAAATGCGGAATGTAGGTGCCGGCTTGATGCGCAGCATCCATGACGGTGCTGCCTTCCGGAACCTGCAAGGTCTTGCCGTCGATTTCAATGTCTAGCATGACGGCACCCGGTTCGGCGTGACATAAATCCTGCTGCCCTCGCGTTGCACTTCCGGCGGGACCAGGCATTTCTTGTTTTCGATGTGATACTCGAATTCGCTCTTGAAGTGCTTGGTGAAACTTCTGACTGGCATAGCCGCGGCATCGCCCAGGGCGCAAATGGTGCGACCCATGATGTTGTTGGTTACGCTGTTGAGCAGTTCCATATCCTCAGGTTTGCCCTGGCCGTGTTCGATGCGATGCACGACGCGATACAGCCAGCCCGTGCCTTCACGGCATGGCGTGCACTGACCGCAGGATTCCTCGAAGTAGAAATAGGACAGGCGCTCCAGCGCCTTGACCATGCAAACGCTTTCATCCATGACGATCACCGCCCCGGATCCCAGCATGGAACCCGCCTTGGCGATCGAGTCGTAATCGAGGGTGCAGTCCATCATGATGTCGGCCGGCAACACCGGGGCCGACGATCCCCCCGGGATGACCGCCTTGAGCTTGCCGTTGCGCATACCGCCGCACATTTCCAGCAGCACCGGGAACGGCGTACCCATCGGCACTTCATACACGCCGGGCTTGACCACATGGCCGGAAACCGAAAAGAGCTTGGTGCCGCCATTGTTGGGTTTGCCCAGCTCCAGATATTTTTCACCGCCGTTGATGATGATCCAGGGCACCGCGGCAAAGGTCTCGGTATTGTTGATGACGGTCGGCCGGCCATACAAGCCGAAATTCGCCGGGAACGGCGGTTTGTAGCGGGGCTGGCCCTTCTTGCCCTCGATCGACTCGAGCAGGCCGGTTTCCTCGCCGCAGACGTAGGCACCGTAACCGTGGTGGGCGAACAGTTCGAAATTGAAGTTGGAACCGAGAATCTTCTGCCCCAGAAATCCCGCGGCACGCGCCTCGTCAAGCGCTTCCTCGAAGCGCTTGTAGAGACTCCAGACTTCGCCGTGAATGTAGTTGTAGCCTCGCTCGCTACCGACCGCATAGCCTGCGATGATCATACCTTCGATCACTTGATGCGGGTTAAAGCGCATCAGGTCGCGATCCTTGAATGTGCCGGGCTCGCCTTCATCGGTATTGCAGCATATGTACCTGGGCCCCTGGTAGTTCTTCGGTATGAAGCCCCACTTGAGGCCGGCCGGGAAACCCGCGCCACCGCGGCCGCGCAGTGCGGATTTTTTGACTTCGTTGATAACGGCTTCGGGCGAAATGTTTTCGCTGAGGATTTTCTTCAGCGCGGCATAGCCGCCACGCTTGACATAATCGGCCAAATGCCAGGTTTGATCACCCGTCTTGGGATCGAGGCCGGCGAGAAGAATCTGCTGGGTGCTCATGATTTCAGTTCAGCCAATAACTTGTCGATTTCTTCGGTCGCCATGTAGCTGCACAAGCGCCTGTTGTTCACCAGCATCACCGGAGCGTCGCCGCAAACTCCGAGGCACTCGCCTTGCTTGAGGGTGAACATGCCATCCGCCGTGGTTTCATTGAAATCCACACCGAGTTTCTGCTTGAGATAGTCGGCAACATGCACGCCGCCCGACAAGGCGCAGGGCAGATTGGTGCACACCGTCAGCTTGTATTTTCCGACGGGTGCGAGATCGTACATGTTGTAGAAGGTGGCCACTTCGTAAGCAGCCATCGGCGGCATGTCGAGGTATTCGGCAACGCAGGCGATGGTCTCCTTCGCCAGCCAGCCCTTCTCTTCCTGGGCCAGCGCCAGCGCGGCCATGACAGCAGACTGCTTCTGGTCTGCCGGGTATTTGGCAATCTCGCGGTCGATTTTTTTGAGGGTATCTTGGCTGAGCATGTTGTTATCTGTCCACATCGCCAAAAACGATATCCATGGTGCCGATGATGGTCACCGCATCGGCAATCATGTGTCCCTTGGCCATCTCGTTCATCGATGACAGATGGGTGTAGGCGGCCGAGCGCAACTTCATGCGATAGGGCTTGTTGGCGCCATCGGAAATCATATACACCCCGAACTCGCCCTTGGCGTGCTCGATGCCGCAATAAACCTCTCCCGGCGGTACGTGGATGCCTTCGGTAAAGAGCTTGAAGTGATGAATCAGCTCTTCCATGTTGCCTTTCATCTTCTCGCGCGATGGCGGAGCCACATTGTAGTTGCCGGTAATGACCGGTCCCGGGTTCTTACGCAACCAGTCGATGCACTGCTTGATGATGCGGTTGGCCTGACGCATTTCTTCCATGCGGACCAGGTAGCGATCGTAGCAGTCGCCCTCGACGCCGATTGGAATATCGAATTCGAGACGGTCATACACTTCGTAAGGCTGCTTCTTGCGGACATCCCACTGGATGCCGGAACCGCGCAGCATCGGACCGGTGAACCCGAGTTGCAGGGCACGCTCGGGAGTAACCACGCCAACGCCAACCAAGCGCTGCTTCCAGATGCGGTTGTCGGTCAGCAGCGTTTCGTACTCGTCGCAATAACCCGGGAAGCGATTGGTGAAATCCTCAATGAAGTCGAGCAGGGAACCGGTGCGGTTTTCGTTCAGCTTGCGCACCGTATCGGCACTCTTGAACTTGTTCTGCGTGTAGCGCGGCATCTGGTCGGGCAGGTCGCGATAGACGCCGCCGGGGCGATAGTAAGCACCGTGCATGCGCGCACCCGAAACCGCTTCGAGCATGTCGGCAATGTCTTCGCGCTCACGGAAGGTGTAGAGCACCATGGTCATGGCGCCGACGTCGAGCGCCTGGGTGCCGATGCTGAGCAGGTGATTGTGGATGCGCGTGATTTCGTCGAACATCACCCGGATGTACTGGCCGCGCAAGGGAATGGCGACGCCAAGCAGCTTCTCCACCGCCAGCACGAAAGGATGTTCGTTGATGAACATCGACGTGTAGTCGAGCCTGTCCATATAGGGCAAGGCCTGCACCCAGGTTCTCTCTTCGGCGAGCTTCTCGGTGGCACGATGCAGCAGTCCGATGTGCGGATCGGCACGCACCACGGTTTCGCCATCGAGTTCCAGCACCAGACGCATCACTCCGTGCGCGGCCGGGTGCTGCGGTCCAAAATTCAGCGTGAAATTGCGTACCTCAGCCATGATTGTTCTGCTTTGCGCCGCCGAAGGTTTCCTCGCGGATGATGCGCGGCGTGATCTCGCGCGGTTCGATCGTCACCGGTTGATAGACGACGCGTTTTTGTACTGGATCGTATTGCATCTCGACATAACCCGATATCGGGAAATCCTTGCGGAAGGGATGGCCGATGAAGCCGTAGTCGGTAAGGATGCGACGCAGGTCGGGATGTCCGCTGAACATGATGCCCAATAAATCGAAAGCCTCACGCTCGAACCAGTTGACACTGTTCCAGACGTCGATGAGCGAATCGACTACCGGGAAGCTATCATCGGGCGCAAACACCCGCAGACGCAAACGCCAGTTCTTCTCTACCGAAAGCAACTGGCTGACTGCGGCGAAGCGGCGGCCCTGCCAGGCTCCACCGCCATAGGTGGAGTAGTCGACGCCACACAGATCGATACACTGGTCGAAGCGCAAGTCGGGATGGTTGCGCAATGTTTTGGCGACAAACAGATAATCCACCGCATCCACCACCAGGGTTACTTGTCCAAGCGCCGTGACCAAGCTAACGATGCGGTCGCCCAACACATTTTGCAGGTTTTGACAAAGCTGTTCCAGCTTGGCGCTCATGAGGGTCTGGCGGGTTCTAGGAAATGTGAGGAGTTATCGAACAATGTTGGTCGCAGTGTTGGTCGATTAGCGGGCGATCGTATAAGTGCGCTTGATCTTGTTCTGCAACTGAATAATGCCGTAGAGCAGCGCTTCCGGGGTTGGCGGGCAGCCGGGCACATAAATATCTACCGGCACGATGCGATCGGCACCGCGCACCACCGAATAGGCATAGTGGTAATAACCGCCGCCATTGGCACAGGAACCCATGGAGATCACCCAGCGCGGCTCGGCCATCTGGTCATAAACCTTGCGCAGCACCGGCGCCATCTTGTTGGTCAGCGTGCCGGCAATGATCATCACGTCGGCCTGGCGCGGACTGGCGCGGAACACGACACCGAAGCGGTCGAGATCGTAGCGGGCGCAACCGGTGTGAATCATTTCGATGGCGCAGCAGGCCAGACCAAAAGTGACCGGCCACAATGAGCCAGTGCGCGTCCAGTTGATCAACGAATCCAGAGAGGTGGTGACAAAGCCTTCTTTGAGGACGCCTTCAATACTCATGGCTCATTCCCAATCGAGGGCGCCTTTAGCCCAGGCAAAAATAAAACCGAGCAGAAGGATGCCCAGAAACACCAGCATCTCGATGAAACCGAACATCTTGATCGATTCGTTGGCGACGATTTCTTTGAAAATGGTGGCCCAAGGAAAGAGGAAAGCGATTTCAAGATCGAACAGAATGAAGATGATGGCGATCAGGTAATAGCGCACGTCGAATTTCATGCGCGCATCTTCAAAGGCTTCGAAACCGCACTCGTAGGCCGAGTTCTTCTCGGCGTATGGGCGACGGGGTCCAACCAACCAGCCAAGGACGATCGGAGCGCATCCGAAGACGATACCTATGACGACAAAAACGAGAACTGGGAAGTAGTTTTCCAACATGATCAGCGGGCTTGCGCCACAGTTTGTTGCCCAGAGTTCGCCTGCGTTATCCGCCTTACGGCGACTGCTAAAAATACGCGCACAATTTTAAGACTGCTCACTATAAAAACTGCCTGCGAAAAACCGCGCACGCTCCGCTTTTGTTGGTGCCGACGGTGAGACTCGAACTCACACGACTTTCGTCACTACCCCCTCAAGATAGCGTGTCTACCAATTTCACCACGTCGGCCGCACATCGTATTACGCCACACTCGCTATCTCGCCGGGCGGCTGAATTTACTGCCGCGGATTATATACAACAACAATTGCTCCGCTTCGAAAAAAGAGGTTTCGTTGACGAGGCTCAAATGCGTGCCAGATAGATCACGGTTGCGACGCTACCGATCGCTGCGAGGATGTACATCACGAAAGCAACCAAGCCATCGGCACGCAGGCCAAAATCAAAGCAGGTAATGCGCAAGCGGTGGGCTTGGCTCCACAGGGAAAGAAACAACACGACAAAAATTGCCAGTTTGCCAAACCAGCCGGCCGCAAAGGCTTGCAATTTCTCGAAGGCGAAAATGGCCGGCACGTGTCCCGTAGCCGCCAGTAAGGTCAGCAAAATCAGTACCGGCATGATCAGCGAAACCAGCTCGCCACCTGCTGCAAAGGTACCCCAGATAATTGGTTTGTTGGATTTGGCCATGATCAGAATACCCCCGCCCAGAAAAGGATGAAGATCGACAGCAGCACCCAGACCACATAATGGCCAACAGCCACCACGCTGTCTGGCGCCATTTCATCGCCGAACTGTAAGGGCAAGGCCTTGGGTGCCACATTGAACCAGGTGAAGCTGTTATACAGCGCGAATGCCAGTGCCAGCCAGTGGAATATGACACTTGACGGTGCCTGCAATGCCTTGAGGAATTCCGCCCACTTTTCCGGACCCGCAGCGAGATTGGCAAGGCCGCAAAGCAGAACTGCCGTGTAAATGCCGATGAAGATGCTGGTTACTTCGCGCGCCATGTAGCGCATGTAGCGCGGCATGCGGAAATACCAGGTGGTGGGTGGAACTTCGCGTACGTAGGGTCTGCGGCTCATTTTTTCACCCATGACATAAAGTGTTCGAGATACCAGTCAACCGTACTGGCGGCTTTCACCTGCTGCAAAGCCGCCGCTGGATCGACATGCTTTGGACAGACTTCGGAGCAGGCGCCGACAAAGGTGCATTCCCAGACGCCTTCGTTGGTGGCGATTTCCTCCTGGCGCTCGTCGCGTCCGCCGTCGCGTGAGTCGAGGTTGTAGCGATGCGCCAGCGAGATCGCCGCCGGGCCGATGAACTTCGGCTGCAGACCATATTCGGGGCAGGCGGCATAGCACAGCATGCAGTTGATGCACATGGCGAACTGCCGATAGCGCTTGAGCTGGGCCGGAGTCTGCTTGTACTCGCCTTCGGTCGGCACGCGCTTTTCGCCCGGGATAATATAGGGTTTGACGCGCTTGAGCTTGGCGATGAAATCGTCGGCAACCGAGACCAAGTCGCGCTCGATCGGAAAATGGTTGAGCGGCTCAATGCGGATCGTACCGGGATAGTCACGCAGCATCGCCTTGCAAGCCAGCTTCGGCTCGCCGTTGATCATCATGCCGCAACTGCCGCAGACCTGCATGTGACAGGACCAACGGTAGGCCAGCGTCGGATCAAGGTTATCCTTGAGATAGTTGAGCGCGTCCAGCACACACCATTCATTGATGCACGGCACCGAATAACGCTGGAACTTCGGCTCCTGGTCGGTCTCCGGGTTGTAGCGCAGTACTTCGAGATCGACCTGCCGGGCTCCCATTCTATTTTCAGTCATTTCTTCGCTCCCGAGTAATCGCGCACACCCGGTTGGGACTTGGTGACCACCACATCTCGATAGTCAATCCGCGGTGGTTCGAGCCCGCTGTAATACGCCAAAGAGTGCTTGAGAAACTTGACATCGTCACGCGCTGTGTAGTCGAGGCGCTGATGGGCACCGCGCGACTCCTTGCGCTCACGGCCACTCGTCATCAAGGCTTCGGCGCAGTCAAGCATGTTTCCCAGTTCCAGCGCCGAAAACAGATCGGTGTTGAAAACGTTAGTCTTGTCGTGCAGTGCGACATCCTGGTAGCGACGACGCAGCTCGGAGAGCTTTTTGCAACTCTTCTCCATGCCTTCCTGGGTGCGGTAGATACCGGCACCTTCTTCCATGGTGCCGGTCATTTCCTTGCGCAATCCCGCCACCGTTTCCTTGCCCGCGCTGCGCATGAACAGATCGCGTAGCCTGGACTGATTGGCTTCGGCCTTTGCCGTCAGCGCCGCTTCGTCACCCGGCTTGACGCCGGCCGCGTAAGAGGCGGCGGACAGTGCGGCGCGATGGCCGAAGACGAGGATCTCGACCAGAGAATTTGAGCCAAGGCGATTCGCGCCGTTGATGCTGACGCAGGCGCACTCGCCGGCAGCGAACAACCCGGGCAGGGACGTTGCCGCCTTGGTGTCGGTGTGAATACCGCCCATCATGTAGTGCATCACCGGACGGATCGGTATCATCTCAGTGACCGGATCCAAGCCCAAGTAGCTGATGCAAATGTCACGCACGAACGGCAGGCGCTCGTCCATCTTCTTCTCGCCGAGATGGCGCATGTCGAGCCAGACGCAGTCACCCCAATCGGTCTTGACGGCGCGGCCTTTTTGCATCTCGCCCCAGATGGCCTGGCTGACGCGGTCGCGCGGACCGAGTTCCATGGTCTTCAGCACCGGTTTACCCTTGGGCGTCTCCGGTCCCATGCCGTAGTCTTGCAGGAAGCGGTAGTTGTCCTTGTTGAGCAGCACGCCGCCTTCGGATCGGCAGGCTTCGGTCAGCAACGTGCCGGTGTTGGGCAACCCAGTCGGGTGGTATTGCACGAATTCCATGTCCTTCAGCGGTGCACCGGCACGGTATGCCATGGCCATGCCATCGCCGGTATTGACGGCGCCGTTGGTATTGAACGGGAACATGCGCCCGGCCCCGCCACCCGCGATGATCACCGCCTTGGCGTTGAAGCGGCGCATCTGGCCGCTGCGCATCTCGATCGCGGTCAGCCCTTGGCAGCGCCCCTCATCGACCAGCAGGTCGGTGGCGAAATACTCATCGAACCGTTGAATCTGCGGGAATTGCAGCGAGGTCTGAAACAGGGCGTGCAAGATGTGAAAACCCGATTTGTCGGCGGCAAACCAGGTACGCATGATTTTCATGCCACCGAAGGGGCGCACCGCCACGGAACCGTCCGCTTCGCGGTTCCACGGGCAGCCCCAGTGCTCCAACTGCATCAACTCCTTGGGTGCCTCATGGATGAAGTACTCGACCGCATCCTGGTCGCAGAGCCAGTCGCCACCGCCGACGGTGTCGTGGAAGTGATGGTCGAAGCTGTCGTCGGGCTTGATGACCCCGGCAGCGCCGCCCTCTGCCGCGCAAGTGTGGCTGCGCATTGGATAGACTTTCGAGATCAGGGCAATGCGCAAATTCGGCGCTTCTTGCGCCAGCGCGATGGCGGCGCGCAAACCGGCGCCTCCCGCTCCGATAATGGCTACATCCGTTTGTATCGTTTCCATCACATCTCCTCAGAACATGCGGGAATACAGCAGCACCGAAGCGCCTACCCCAGCACCTTTATCAACTCTTGAACTCGCAACATGCCGCAACCGGGTCAGGGCTTGACCGCACGATGAAACCCGATCATGCCGAACATGATGGTCTTGGCGGACACATCGTGGAACTTCGATTCCTGCAAGACCTGCGACAGTTCCTCGACCGAATAGAACATGTCGAGTGCATCGATGAAATACTGCTTGCAGTTATTGGCAATCGGGCCGCTGCGGAAAATCACCGCGGTGAAAGTCAGGCAAAAGCGCAAATAAATGTAATACAGCTTTTTGACGATCGGGTTGGCCGGACGCAGCATGTCACAGTGATGGAACCTGCCGCCCGGCTTGAGAACCCGATGGATCTCGGCGAAGACTTCGCGGATGCGCAAATGGCGGGATGCATACTGCAGCGTGACCACATCAAAGTGGTTGTCCGGAAACGGCAAGGAATGCACGTCGCCGATGGTGCTGTTGATGTGGAAGCCCAAGGCTTCGGCGCGTTGCCGGCCGACTTCCTGCATCGCAGCACTGCGATCCATGGCATGCGCCTTGAGGGTCGGCTCGCGTTTCAGCAATGCAATGCCGACGGCGTTGGTGCCACCGCAGACGTCCAGGTTGCGCTCGTTCGGATGCAGTTCGATCGTGCCCATGAACTTGCGCAGAATCCTGTTCCACAGGCCCAGGCTGGCGACCACGTTGGCGCGATCGTAATAAGACGCCACATCGGCGAATACGTCATTGAGTTCCAGCGACCAGACTTTGCTGAAGAGTTCTGATCGGGTCTGCTCGCGTAGCGCGAGTGGCGGCGGGGGGCTCATAGGCGGGGGGCGCTCCTTTTAGTTGCCTGATCCATGTCAGGACAGTGACTAAACTTCAATGTTACTTCAGGTATCAAGTCGCGGTTTGATATAGGTCAATCAGGGCGGTGCTCACGCCCCCGCTTCTATCGCAGCTACTTGGGAATATCCTTCGCCTTTGAATCGCTTGGCAGCGTTGCCGGTACAGGCACTTCCGCCTTGGCCGGGGCGCTCGGCGCCGGGGCTTCGGTTTTGACGGTGTCCATCACGCTGACGGGGCCCTTGACCCGGCTGGTTGCCAGATAACTCAGGCTGAGGCTCGTGAGAAAAAATATCGCCGCGAGGATTCCGGTCGTGCGCGACATGAAATTGGCAGAACCGGAAGCGCCAAACAGGCTGCCGGAAGCGCCACTGCCGAAGGCGGCCCCCATGTCGGCCCCCTTACCGTGCTGGATCAGCACCAGGCCGATGACCGCCAGGCCAATCAGGATATGCAAAGAAAGCAACACCGAAAACATCATGCTGTCCATACCAGGTTTCCTTTCAGAATAATTTCAGGCAGCGCGGCAAATCGCGAGGAAATCCTCGGCCGCCAAGGATGCGCCGCCGATCAGTCCGCCGTCGATATCCGGCATGGCGAACAATTCCTGCGCATTGCCGGCCTTGACGCTGCCGCCGTAAAGAATCTGCACGCTCTGCGCGACATTTGTATCGCACCCGGCAACGCGGGCACGAATCAGCGCATGCACTTCCTGCGCCTGTTGCGGACTCGCCGTCTTGCCCGTGCCGATCGCCCAGACCGGCTCATAGGCCAGCACGGCACGCCGCAGTGCGGCCACGCTGGAATCGGCAATGATCGCATCGAGCTGCCGCGTCACCACCGCGCCGGTAATACCCGCTTCACGTTCCGCCAGGGTTTCGCCGACACACAGGATGGGCGTCAGCCCAGCCTTCAAGGCTGCGGCGAACTTGGCCGCAACCTTGGCATCGCTCTCTGCGTAAAGGGCACGACGCTCGGAGTGCCCCACCAGAACGTAGCGGCAGGCAAACTCCACCAGCATCGCTGCGGATACCTCACCGGTATAGGCGCCCTGGACATGCTCGGAAACATTTTGCGCGCCCCAGGCGACCCGGCTGCCCGTCAGCACACTCTGCGCCTGCGCCAGATAGGGGAAGGGAACGCAAACGGCGCACGACGCCGCAAATCCGGCCGCGGCTTCCTTGATCCGTGTCAGCAACGTCAGATTGGC
>Ga0172368_10002355_pt1 | contig 24186 bp, 18 predicted proteins | sample Lak11m_FD_114540 | JGI IMG/M metagenome (GOLD analysis project Ga0172368, IMG submission 114540) | Freshwater microbial communities from Kabuno Bay, South-Kivu, Congo - kab_022012_11m | ecosystem: Environmental > Aquatic > Freshwater > Lake | place: Democratic Republic of the Congo: South-Kivu...
GGCAAAATCCGTTTCGATCAGTATATTCTTTTTCGCCGCATCGGAAATAACCGCATGCGTTTCAACCCTCGCCTCTTTTAGAACCTGCAGAAGCCTTATCCCGTAAATCACCCCGGACGCACCGGTAATTCCCACTATTAACCTCTTCACCTGTTCGCCGCCTCCGCAATAATTCTTTTGCCAATCGCCGCGCACATCTGGACTACCAAGGCGATGTCCACCTGCGTCAAGCTGTCCCAATGAATTCCGGCGACGACCGTCGTCACCCGGTTGAGCTCCCGGGAAAGCTCTTCCGCCATGGACTTGGCAATCCCGTCTTCCTTATGCCCCACACGGGTAAAAACAGAACTGGTCGAGCTTATCCTGTTGGGATCGCTGATGCCCGGCCGCGGCTGGGCAATCGCCACGGCGCCGATATGGGCGCGGCCGCCCGTCAGAACAACCAGCATATCCTCGCCCACCGCCCTGACATGCGCAGAAACCTCAAGGGAGCCATGCTTCTCTAAAATATCAAAACTACCCATATTGGCGCCGATTATGCCTGCATCTCCCGGAAGGCCCGCTCCAGTGCGGCAATGACGGCCCTCGCAAACTCGGGTGTATTGATGTGGGTATCTATCTCAATCACCTCTATCAGGGGCGAGAGATTCTTTTTCAGCTCATCAATGAATGTCTGGTCGGATACGGGATCAAACAACGCGCCTCCCTCAACGCTCAGCGAGGAGAAACCCCTTTTCGGAATTACAAATTTTACGAGTTTCCTGTTCGGACAGGCGTTGAGCTTCTCCGCAACAACTTCGGCGATCATTTTCATTTCTTCCGGGCTTGTTCTGGCCTGAACCCGGATGGCGTCCTGAATCAGCAGCTTTCTTTCCGCCAGTTTCCGAGAGACCCAGAGCTGATCTTTCTCATCTCTTCTTTGAATGGGACCACAACTGATCATGTCAAAGCCGCACGGAGAAAGGATGTATGGCTTCCCCTGAGAGCAGCCCGCATCCAGCCGACCCGGCCCGGCCGCCCTGTTTCCACCCAGCAGATATTCACTGAGCCCGCCCGGCACTAAATCGATAAAGGCCTCGAACAAACCCTGACCAACAAGGTCTCCGGCCGCCTTTTCTCCCATCCCGGTCGCATGAAAGGAGATTATATCGAAACGATCTTCAAGAAATTCACGGACATAATGAGCGCTCTTATCGGCAAAACCAAATTCGGTAATCGCAATCGCCGGCCTTCCTTCCCGCAGACGGGGCTCATACGATTCCACCATGCCGCAGATCGCGCCGGCGCCATTGATCATCAGGTTTCGCACCAGCGGATTGAGACCTACCGTATCGACCACGCTGTGCATGACCGTAATGTCCCTGACTCCGAAAAACTCGGCAAGCTTTTTGGCATAGGCAGGCATGGCCGCAACACTGGAGATCAGCAGTTTGGGCAGTCCGAACGGCAGCAGTTTCATTGCCGAAAGGGTAATAAAGGTACCCGTCATTCCGCCTACGGCAATAACTCCCTGGAGATCGCCCGCCGCCAGCATCTCCGTCAGTTTTTTCCCAAGAGCAGCGGCAACCGTGGCCGTGGCCCTATCCCTCTCATTGGCCAGCATGGCTCCGATTGCCTCAACCGTTGTCCCGCCGAGCCGGGCCAGCTCTTCATTGGCGACGTCGGCTTTCAGTGCGGATTTAATGGCTCCGGTGCCGATGCTGATATCAATCAACGCGATTCTGTGGCCCCTTTTTTCAATGGTTTTCTTTATCAGGGCCAGTCCCGCTTCTCTTTCATCCAGCATGCCGATTACTGCGATGGTCATTTCCTGCCTCCGCTTCCAACAATCCGGCCGCGGTAAAAAATGGAGGCCGGATATCAAAAATCATGCCCCTGTCCGGGAGATACTGCTTCTTCCCCCGGTAGGGGCCATCTGTTCATGCTTAGCCATAAACTACGCCAGACCCAACTCCGCCCACCGCTCCTTTACCTTTTTGAGGACGTCAGGATCAAGTTCGATCGGAATCGGCTTCTCTTTCCATTCATACGGGATGGTCGCATCAATGAGCAATCGCCCCGTGATCTCCCGGGCATCGATGGGAAGCGAGGGGTCAAGGGGCGTAGAACGGCCGCGCTTGATGACCTGCGAACGGTTGGGCTGGAAGCGGAAACTTAGCGCATACATAACTCTCGGGATGTCCCACGGATCGATATCGTCATCGACGACAATCACGGTCTTGAGACCATAGGCGCCCATCTCAGTGGAAATGGCCGCCGTGGCTATCTGATCGACATGTCCGGGGTACATCTGCTTGACGGAGATTATGGCCAGAAATCTTCCCGACCCTTCCGGTGGGCAGTAAACAGCCTTGAGGCCGGGGATCCTCATGGCAACAAGTTGTTGCCACAGGGTCGCGCCGTATGTCAACGCCATGGTCATGTGGGTGTCGGTTACGGCCTTGCCGACGGTAGTCCCCCAAAAAACGGGATTGTTCCGGTGGGTAATGCAGTTGACTTTGATAAAATTACGGGGATCCGTCCCCACTCCGGAATAATAGCCGGTATATTCGCCGAAAGGACCTTCTTCCATAAACGCCTCGGGGTCAACCTCACCCTCGACAACGATCTCGGCATTTGCAGGAACGGGCAGATCAACCGTTTCCCCCTTGATTACCTCCACCGGCGTGCCTCGCAAGGCGCCGGCAAAATCATATTCAGATTCGAATGCCGACAGGCGGGACGCACCCATCAGAAAAAGCAGCGGATCGCCTCCGATAATCGAGGCAACCGGCATCGCCTGTTTCATTGCCGCATATTTTTTCAGCATGATGTCCGCATGCTTGCCTTTGATAAACTGGACGCCCAGATGATTCCTGTCGAGAAGCTGGGCCCGGTATGTTCCGAGATTGACCCACCCTGTATCCGGGTCCTTTGAAACAATATAGTGGGCCGTGCCGAAAAAGCGCCCTCCATCCAGCGGATAAAACTTGGGAACGGGGAACTTGAAGAGGTCAATGTCGTCACCCTTGATAATATTCTCTTTGCAGGGGGCCTTTTCCACCCACTGAGGGGGTATCTTCTGGCCGCCCTTTTCCACCCATTTCCGCATCAGATCGACCAGCGTCGAGCCGATAGGCATGCCCATAATCAGGGACAAACGCTCGGTAGTGGTCAAGGCGCTCATCAGAACGGGGGTGTTGTAGCCTTTTACATTTTCAAAAAGGAGCGCAGGCCCGCTCTTCTCTTCGTTCAGTTTCGCGATGGTCGAAAGCTCGAGATTCCAATCGACCTCGGCTGCAATCCGCTTCAAAATCCCCTCTTTTTCGCATAGCGCGATGAAATCTCTCAGGTCTTTCATTGCCGTCAATACCTCCTCAAAATGGTTTCAATCCGCCAACATGCTAAACAAAAACTTCCGGCACCGGAACGACATTCCCAATAGGGGCTTCAATAAATTTTTACAGGGGAGCATACATTGACTATGGTATCCGACGTTTATTCGGTTTTCCTCCGTTGGGGCGCTAAATGACTGATTTTAAAAAAAATGTCAATTTCAAATTTTTTATGCTATTTATAAGCGCAAATTATGAATAGCCATAAGCCATCCCTGTCGCTATAAATGTCGGACCCTGCACTTTTACTGAGCCCCTTGATAATCATCGCATTATCAGGATGTTGATTGTTGCATGAAAGAGGCCTGATCCGTTATGCTGAATTTTAATCAGTTCCGAATATTTTATCACGCCGCCAGAACCTTGAGTTTTACCCTTGCGGCCAGAGAGCTTTTTATCACTCAACCGGCGGTGACTGCTCAGATAAAATCCCTCGAAGACTACTGCAATATAAAATTATTCAAGAGAAAAGGCCGGGGACTTTGCCTGACGGATGAGGGACAAACTCTTTACGCGCATGCCATCAGGGTTTTTGAATATGAAAAGGAAATTGACAATGCCATTCAGGATATGCGGCAACTAAAGAGGGGCGTTCTGCGGGTGGGGGCGACAAAGGCCTATACCCTATATATAATGCCCTTTCTCATTCATGCCTTTCATTTGCTTCACCCCCTTGTCAAGATCGATGTAAATGAGGGAAATTCAACCGATCTTGTCCAGAATCTGCTCGATCTTCAGATCGAAGTGGGGTTGATTGCCACGCCCGAAGACCGGACCGATCTGACATTTATCCCTTTTTCCTGCGAAGAGATCATGCTGATCATGGCCCCCGACCACCGCCTGGCAAAGAAGGAGTCGATCATTCTGAACGACATCCGACAGGAACCGATAATAATGAAGCATAGCGGCTCCGGGACGCGGCGCGTGCTCGACAGGTTCTTTGCTGAGTATCAATTTATTCCCAATATTCTTATGGAGACAAGCAATGACGGACTGATAATCGAGATGGTTAAAAGAGGCGAAGGGATTGCTTTCCTGGTAAAACCGCTGTTCACTGCGGAACTTGAAAATCAACAGATTGTTACAGTCCCTATGGAGGATATCAGACTTTGGATGAATGTCTGCATTGCCCACCTCCGGAGTCAACCCCTTTCCATGGCTGCCCGGGCTTTCATCGACATGCTGGTGGACATGACCCCCGCGAATGCCGCTTCAGCCGATATCACCGACATTATCAGCAGGCTCCGCGTACAGCAGAGGTATTATCCGACGCACAGGCCTTAGCGGCGGACTGCTGAACCATGCCGTGCATTATTTCCGCCGCCTGCCCGCCAAAAAGAGGATCGTTGATATGGCTGTCAGACTCAAGAACGCTGATATCGGAACGCAGCCCTCGCCTGATTGCGTTGACAAAGGAGCGACTGACCTCGGGATCCCACAAGGGGCAAGTTTCGCCGTCCGCCTCGGACCAACCCAGGCTGGGGATAAACACCTTGACCGGTGCCGTGCCTGCATTGAGTTTATCGATCAATTGAGCGGCTATAGCCCCGGTCTCCTGATAGTTCAGCCGGATTGCGGAACGAAAATCATAAAAAAACAACTTTCGGTCCGCAAATTCAGCGGGGATGGAATCTCGCGTAAACTCGAATACCGCACAATCCAGCCCACCGGGAATCACCAAACGCGGAACGTTTTTCCCCTTGTCGGATGTCAGGCGGTTTGGTTTGATCCCTTTGCAGTATCCTCCCATAATTTCATCGGCGAGTTCGTGCGTGGCGAGATCCAGAATCCCGGAAAAATAACCCTCGGCGGCCAGCTCTTCCATGGCCGTTCCACCTGTGCCATTGGCATGAAACGGCACCACCTCATACCCCTGAGCCTCCAAATAACCCCGGATATTCTCGGCAGCACGCGTGACAAATCCAAAAAAGGACATCGCAATCCGCGGCTTTTCGCAAGCATGATCCCACTTTCTTGCGGCCATCCCGCAGACGGCGCCTGCCGCCATATCCAGCACCCGGCCCGAAATGCTGTTCACTCCCAGAATATCCACCACACTGTGAATCATCGTAATATCCCTGGTTCCGACAGTTTTCGACATATCGCGAGACGCCACGGTAGAAACCATAACCTTGGGAACACCCAGGGGGAGCAGGCGCATCAAGGCAGTGCTGATATAAGTTCCCGTCCCTCCACCGGCCGATATCAAGCCGTGAATGCACCCCTGCGAATAAAAATCCCTGATTAGTTTTCCTGCATTTTCAATAACCAGTTCGATCGCCCCATCCCTGCCTAAATCTTTTTGCGGATTCGAGGCGATGACTTCCGCATACAGGTCAAGGTCGGCCTTAAAGGGGGAAGGACCTTTTGTCCCCAGGTGAACCATCACTGTTTTAAAGCCCCGCTCCTGAATGGCATCTCTTAAAAACAGATGTTCTTCCGCCTTCGAATCAAACGTACCGATTACTGCAATTGTCCTATCCTCTCCCATTGCCTCTCCAAATGAAGAATGTTTATTCCCCCGAATTGTCCCGCCTTTTTATATCTGCAAACTATTTGATCCTGACGCCTGTAACCAACTGGCTGATAATCCTGTCCATCGCATCTTTCTTTTTCTCTGTCTTGGCCTCCATTTTTCTTTTCGACCAAACGGATTCCGGTCTCACTTGCAGGACAATCACATTTTCAGGGAAGGACAGGTCTGCATCTATTGCAAATTCAATATCGTAGGACTTGCCGTAGTATTTATCGATCGCCTTGGCGGTACGACAGAGTTCCATTAACTCTTCATGGGTAATCGAAAATTTCTGACGCATATCGTCCGGCACAGGGACCGTCTTGATATTGCTTCTGTTTTCTTCATATACGCACATAACCTCCTTGCTTCCGCAAGTAGATTTAATAACGCTCAACGTTATCTTGTCCATCAAATAGTTGTCGGGAGTAACCGTCCCGCTCACTATTGCTTCTCCCAAGCCATAACTGACATCCAGAGAGATTTTGGATCTGTCCCCATTGAGGGGATTCAGAGTAAAAATAACTCCGGAAACCCGCGAATTAACCATCTTGGGCACTCCCACCCCAATATTCATCAGGAAGCCCATTCCCTTATTCATTCGGTAGGTTATTGCCTCTACATAATATGCGCTTGCCCAGGTTTTCTTTATATATTTGACCAGATCTTCATGACCCCGGATATTGAGGAAGGTTTCCATCTGCCCCGGCATGGACACCGCCCCGCTGGAACGGACGGCGACCGGGACCTTGTCAATGCCGGACATTTCACACAGCCGGTCATAATTTTTCAAGGCCTCGTCTGTAATGACGGGAGGAATCGCCGCCTCTTCGATCAGCTCAACGGCAAACTTGCTGGCCTTGAGGCAGGACTCATAGGTAACCTGACCCAGCGCGGCCAGATAATTTTCCAGCTTTTTTTTGATCCCGGTCTCTGCTACGAATAATTCATTGGCGTGAATGGTGAGAGCAAATCCCGGACTGACCCTGATTTCACCCCGGAGCATCTCGCCCAGATTTGCATTCTTTTTGCCCACCAGAGGGAAATCCGCACCCTCCAATTCGTCATACCATAACGTGATTCGCTTCTCTCGATCTTCCATTACAAAAACCTCTCCATATCAGTGCGGTCGGAGAAAAACCGCGAAAATACGCGTCTTGCCACGTCTCGAAAGGCAAAATGCGCAAAACTCGCGCCGTCATATTCGCCGGGCGGACCCGCTTTCGGCGGAAAATATCCCGCTTGCAAGAAGGCGGCTGCACCGTCCGGCTGCCCTGAACGTCGATCTCGACAGCCGGGCGGTCAGCAAGACTGTCCGTATCCGGGAACATTTATTAACGCTGAATGCGCGTTGTCAGTCACAAAAATATTTTACGGTTATACCCTCTCCAGTATCTCCACGGTTCCCTCATCGCCGTCAATGCGGATCATATCCCCCGTCCTGATCGTGGACGTGGCAGTCCCCGTGCCCACAACCGTCGGTAAACCGTATTCCCGGCAGACTATGGCCGCATGGCACATCGAGCCGCCAACATTGGTGACTGCGCCTTTGATGCGGGTAAAGGCCGGCGCCCAACTGGGAGAGGTGGTCGTAGCTACCAGGATTTCTCCTTCCTTGAGGAGTTCCAGCTCTTCGACTCTGGAAATTACCCGGGCACGGCCTTCCACGATCCCGGGAGAACCGGCCGAACCCCTCAATATTTGACCACCCTGGCCAGTGGCTGCCTCAATGCCCCCGAGCCACTTCTTCAGCACGTCGGTTGTAACCCCCCACAAGACAATGCTGAAGGGTTCAGTGACAACCTCGGGGGGAACACCCAGGGCAGGCGGCGGTGTCCACTCCTGGAATTTCTTCATGACCTCCTGGCGCCAGGCAAGTTCCTTGGGCCAATAGGATGGGCCCCGCGGCTTCACTCCGGTGGCCCAGGCCGTTACGTAGTCATTCAGCGCATCCCGGACCTCGCCCCGCTTCATTAACCATACATCTTCGACATCTTCGAAAAATCCATTTTCTTTGAGTATAGACGAGACTTCGCGCATCTTGTTCCAGAAAACGCTATGGAACCAGTGCTCGACATAGAACAGATGGTCTTCCACATAGGGGAACACCCGCTGCGATATTGAAAGGGTCTGATCAAAGGCTTCGCGATCGTCATCGCTGTCGATAAGCGACCGGTATTCTGCTATAATCCTGTTTCTTTCCTCGATAAGCCGCTCCGTAGGACGGCCAACATCCTTTCCCGCTTGCAGAGCCTTGATATGCATGCGGATTGATTCAAACGGAATATTCAGATTGTCGTTCCACGACCTGTGATGGTGAAACCATCCAGTGCCGGTGGAAATATGGAACCAGGGATAGCGCGCCTTTTCCAGTTCATTAATCCACAACTGTCCGGCAGAAGTCTTGCCAAGTTCCTGCAACAACTCTGCGGCATCCTGGGGTTTCAAAACGACCTCGGCAAGATTATTGTCCAAGGCAAGCCTGGCAAGCCGGATCAACTCTGAATCGGGTTTGTACATAACCACGTCTATCCCCGACACCATCTTGGTTAGCGCGGAGATAGGGATGTTTGGAAAGATGGAGTTGGCCGTATTGATGAAGGTTACATACGCCGCATATCCCAGATTGAGAAACTCGAAGTGATATTGCCAGACCAGGAAGGCCATATCGATCAGCTTGTCGTAATTGGACAGAAGATGGTAACCGCTTCCAGTTCCGGTATTTCCAAAGACTACGGTTTCGTCCTCTACCTCCGGAAGCTTGTTGAAGGAGAGCGCTTCGAGTTCCTTAAGCAGGCCGTTAACCTTTACCTGCCAATTTTCGTACAGCTTGTCCCAGTTCTCATAATAGTACCCTGCCCGCTTCATGAAGACCGGGATGCGATTCGGAATCTCGGCAGGATCGGACACGCCGATCGGCGTAATATATACCCGGCCGTTGACAATCCTGTGATCGATGCCGAGCGCCGGCGGCATCAGAAATGTCCTGGTGTTGTTCTGGGAAAGGGCCAGAAACCACGCCTCGTCCCAGATCAGGTCAAAGGGGTAGTGAGGTTCCGGATAATGGAGGCCATCGTAATACCAGAGCTGACCGCTCTCATATTGGGATCGCTCCTGGTCATTTGTGGAAAAATGGTAGTTGTATGGGTACATGCGCTCCCAACCTTCGGTTCCCGGAATTTTCGGTACATCATGTGGATCGATAAACTTTGCAGCCATTTCTCGCCCTCCCTGAATTGAAGTTATGTTTCTCCACTCTTAACAATCCGTCTTTGCTTCCCGTCGCCCCCCAACCGTCATGTCGCACGGTTCATTAGAGTCTAAACCATTTGGGTTCATCAAAACGTTCGGTAGTTCTCATGATCCGGTTTGCATAGTTGACTACATAGTTGCAGCACAGCTTGTTCGTGACACATCGAAAATCCTGATTTTCAAGCATTTCCTGGATATCCCGAGGATCCTTGAATGTGAATTCGGTAATAATCTCGCTGAAGCCTCCCATAACGACGTTCCATCCCCCTGTAATTTCCAGATAGTCCAGCCTCTCAAGAGTCGGAATATGTTCATTGATTACAAATTCCGCGTATTCCTTCTTTTTTCCGGGGATCAGGTCATAGTACTGATTGAATTTCCATACACCCCTTTGAATCGTGTAATTTTCGTGTTTTACCCTGCCGGTCGGCTCCAGAACCTTGTTTCGATAATTCACAACATAATGCTTCAACTTGAGAACGAGTTCCCGGAATGACTTCTGAGCCAGGCCATGAAAGAGCGCTTCAAGGGTATCGGCGCTGTTGAGAAACACGATCCGGGGACCAAATCCGACCTCCACATAAAATCCCCCGACCGATTTAAGGCCAAGCTTATCGCACCGGGGGATGTACTCCTCAGAGATAAACCTTTCGTATTCATCCTCCCCGCCGGGGAGAACATCCCAATCCTGAGTAAAGATAATCGCCATATCTGCCCCCTCTTGTCTATTAATGGTGGAAAACTTGTTCAAGCATTCATCAACATGATGAAATATCTATCAATACAGGTACTTGTATAAATAGCGCCTGCTCGTAGCAACCCGTAAAAGGCCTACGCGGAAAACCATATTTTATTGTCGCAAAGTGACAGGTCGTGCGAGTTCGGAATGTTCTCTTATGGCTTAGACCAATATTATAGACAAAAGGTTCTTGTCAACGCTATTATTTTTATAATATCCATAAGATAAACTTATCAAATATCTGCGTCAGCGCCTGAATGCCCGGAAAACCACGACAACCCGCTGGCAGTCCCCTCGAATCTCCGGCGGGGATACTCTTGAAGTCAATGTCTTGAAAGAAAAAAGCCCTTGACAAGGAAGTCAAAGTTATCCATAAGTCACAGAGCTAAGCCTCAGCGCCCAGGGCTATATGACGATCATGCATCCAGCGCCTGTCCGGGAGAAAATGTTAGCGATTTCGCCTAATAACAAACCTCTCCATTGATTCGGGTTCGTACGAGATTATTCATGGCATTGTGAATGGTTTCGTGGTTTGTTGTACCCCCGTTGAGCGTATAACTAATAAGAAAGCTTTATAAAGCGGAGTGACAGGAGAACGTAAACTATGTCAGAAGACAGGATGACCGATTCTGGTTTATCAAAAGCAGAGAGATTATACCGGGACTACGGCGTCAGGGCAAAAGAGCTGAAGGAGCAGGGGCAAAAAGTCATTGCCTATATCTGCGCCCTTGTTCCGCTGGAGATCATCGCGGCGGCAGGCTTCATACCTCTGCGGATAAGGGGCGACGTCGATGAACCAATAACAAAAGGCGATGTCAATTTGGAAACAATCGCCTGCCCTTATGCAAGAAGCTGTTTTGACGTCTCCGTAAAGGGCAGGTACAGCTTTTGCGATGGGTTGGCAATCCCGCACAGTTGCGACAGCATTGCCCGGACTTACAGCGTCTGGCGCTATGTGCTCGGCTTCCCCTATTCCCATTTTGTAAATGTCCCCCATACCGCTACCGCTTCTTCTCTTGATTTTTTCAAGGCGGATATCGAAAACTTCCGTAAAAGTCTGGAGCAATTTGCGGATAAAAAAATATCCGACTCGGACCTGGCCCGTTATGTTGGACTGTACAACGAGAACAGACGAAAGGTAAGGGCCCTGTACGAGTTGAGAAGGCAGGATCCGCCCTTGCTTGCCGGCTCGGAAATGACTAAGATTCTGCTGGCATGTTTGAGCTTGCCGGTCCAGGAAGCGAATCAATTGCTCGATGAGGTGCATGAGGAAATCACCGAAAGAAGGGAACCCGGCATCAAAAAGCTGCCCCGGATAATGGTCTTCGGCAGTACGATAGATCATCCCGCCTTCATGAATCTCATAGAAGAGAGCGGCGCCAATGTCGTTGTGGACAATCTCTGCATCGGGACAAGGGAGTTCTGGCCGCAGACGCCGATCACGCCCAATCCCGTCGACGGCATCGCTGAGCGTTATCTGAACAGGGTAAATTGCCCGCGCACCTGTAAAGAAAGGAAGGAAGGAGGAACCTTCAAAGACGATCTGGAAGCGAGATTCGGCGACATGGGCATATTGATCAGGGATTACGCGGTGGATGGGGTAATCCTCTACATCTACAAGTACTGCGACCCCTTCGGTTTTGAGATCCCGGCAAGAAAGGCCTACCTCGAATCCCTGAATGTCCCGGTTCTTTATATCGAAGATGAATATTCCGCGGGGACCATAGGCAGCTTGAGAACAAGGATTCAGGCGTTTCTCGAGGTAATGGAATAATGCCGCTTCACTTTGAGGGAGTGCTGACAAATGGCTGAAGAACAGGAAAAGGCGAAAAGAAAGACAGCTACAGAGGCAGCCGGCAGAATCGGTGGCATGGTGAAGTCAGCCATCGGCGGCGCGGCAAAGGCCAAGCAGGCCGGGAAGAAGACAGCCTATACCTTTATAAGTTCCAGTTACGATGAGATAATCCGGGCAATGGACATAGTGCCCGTCTGGACGGAAAATTATGCCGGCATCTGCGGCGTCAAGCGCGATGTCAACAGATTTCTGGAAAGGGCGGAATCTTTGGGACTTTCCCGCTCTTTATGCACGTATGCGCTGTGCGGGCTCGGCTTTGACCATATGCGCGAGGAGCTCGGCGGCATGCCTCCCAATGCCCCCTGGGGCGGACAGACAAGACCCGACATGATGCTTTCGAGCGGCCAGATCCTGTGCGACCCGAGAAACAAGTGGTATCAGGCCGCGCAGCAGTTCATGCCGGACGTCCCCGTTTATAACGTTGACCTGCCGTGGCCGCTGTACGAGGATAATGTTGAGGTGGCCGACGTAGCCAGCTACTACATAAAACATATCATGGAGGAGTTGCACGGACTGATCGATTTTCTGGAGAAGCAGACCGGCAAAAAGATGGACTACGACCGGCTCGGTGAAATCGTTGCCTTAAGCGAACGCACCTGGGATTTAATCTGGAATACCTATGAACTCAGGAGGGCCGTGCCGACCCCGATGGACACAGGCGACGCGATGAACACGATGGTTCCCATGGTGTTCATGATGGGAACGCAAGAGGCGTATGATTTTTATCTTGACCTGCACCGGGAGCTGACGGAGCGGATTGCCCGCAAAGAGGGCGTCGTCGAGGATGAAAAATACCGGCTGCTCTGGGGCGGCGGGCTGCCTTCCTGGTTTGCGCTGAATGATTTCAATTATTTTAACAGCAAGGGGGCGGTATTCCCGGCGGAGACGACCTATAGAATGATCGAACCCATCGACAGGCTGAATATCCCCAAGACCAGCGACCCCGTTGAGCGACTCGCCTGGCGATGGCTCCGCTACTGGACATACTGGTACGACAAGGCAAAAAAGCGCCCCGGATCGGAACCGGATGTCGAACGGTTGATCCAGTATATTGAAGATTACAAGATTGACGGCATTGTCATGCACGAGGCCTTTTCCTGCCGAACCTGGCATCTGGGACTGATCTGGCAATTGAACCAGTTGAAAAAGATCTACCGGCCAATCCCGATTTTGAGCCTCGGCAAAAAAGTTGGCAGAGAACACCCTTCCCTGATCCTGGAAAGCGACATCGTCGACATGAGTTCCTACTCCGAGGTGGAAACCCGAAGCAAGATAGACGCCTTTATCGAGACGCTGGAATCGCTGAAGGCAGCCAACGAGGTATCGTGACGGAAAACAAAGCTTCATGCCCACAATATTACTTTGCCGGCATCGATATCGGCTCCACCATGACCAAAGCGGTGATAGTCAACGGGGGAGTAGTCTGCTCGGTAATCGGCGCGACCGGCCCGGAACAGAGGAGACTGGCGGGCGATGTGATGCGGGAGGCACTGGATAAGGCCGGCCTTGGCTTTGACGACATAAGCTATCTGGTGGCGACCGGTTACGGAAGAATAAACGTGCCTTTCGCGGACCGGCAGATAACGGAAATATCCTGTCACGCCAAAGGGGTAAGCAGCCTTTTCCCGCAGGCGAGAACAATAATCGATATCGGCGGACAGGATGTCAAGGGAATCAAGATAAATGCCCAGGGGAAGCCCCTCGATTTTGTCATGAACGACAAGTGCGCAGCCGGCACGGGCCGCTTTCTGGAAGTCATTGCCGGGACGCTGGGGCTGGCGCTGGGCGATCTGGGAAAAACCGCCGCAGAAAGTAATAATCCTGCCCGGATAAGCAGTTTATGCACCGTTTTTGCCGCGCAGGAGGTGGCGTCCCGCTTGTCCGAGGGAACCTCTCTGGGCGATCTGGTCGCCGGCATCCACCACTCCGTGGCAGAGCGTATTCTCCGGACGGTCAGCCGGCTTTCATTGGAAAGAGAGGTTGTCGTTACCGGCGGCGGGGCCAAAAACGGGCATCTGGTAAAGACGCTGGGAGATAAACTGGGCTACGAATTACTGGTCCCCCCGGAACCTCTCGCAACCGGGGCCATCGGCGCGGCTCTGCTGGGAAAAGACAGGTTTATGAACGCCCTGCCCGGCCTTCATTCGACGCCTGCCGGGCAGTTGCCGGCAAGACCCCGCAATTGGGGGGAAGTGACATTTTTCAGTTAGCTTTGGGGAAGGGAAACCCGGATGATGCAGTACGCCGCCGGCATTGATATAGGGGCCTGTTTTTCAAAGGCGGTGGTTGTATCCAACAGCAGAATATTGTCCCGGCACATAATCCCCTCGGGCGGAAGCTACGAACTGGCCGCCGGCATGGTTATGGAAGCCGCGTTGAAGAAAGCGGAGCTGTCCCGCGATGATCTCGCCTATGTAGTTGCCACCGGGGGCGGGGCAACAAATGTTTCCTTCGCGGACAAGACCTCTTCGGATATTTTATGTCAGGGACGGGCGGTCTCCCTTCTGCATCCATCGGTGCGGACGATTGTTGACGTGGGAGACCTTTCCAGCAAGGTCTCCCGGATTGACCAGAACGGAAAAACCTCGGCTTTCTTGTTGAGCGGCAAATGCGCCGGCGGGAGCGCCCGGATACTGCAGGTGATTGCACGCGTATTGCAGGTCAAGATCGGTGAAATCGGTCCCCTGTCGCTGACCTCGCGCAACCCTGTCAAATTCAATACGCAGTGTGCCGTATTCGCAGAAACAGAGGCTGTATCGAGGATTGCGGAGGGTCTGGCCAAGGAAGACCTGCTGGCAGGCATCCATCTGGCCCTGGCATCCCAGCTCTACACCCTCGCGGAGCGCATCGGCGTCGAGCAGGACTGCGCATTGATCGGAGGCGGGGCCGTGGATATCGGTCTGGTCAAGGCGATCGAAGAGATCGCGGAACATGAATTTACCGTCCCCGCCGAGCCTCAAATCATGGCGGCTTATGGCGCGGCCATCCTCGCAGGAGAGAATATCATCTAAAATATAAAAAAGGGAGAAAGGGACAAGGAGGTCAAGATGACAACAAGCAAATGGATGCACGCAGGAACGGTCTTAAAAATGAATGCCTGCAACTACCCGGACAAACTCGGCTGGCAGGACAAAAATCATGAGTTTTCGTTCGGGGCATGGAACGAACGGGCCTGCCGCCTGGCCAACGGTTTAAAAGATATCGGCGCCGGATATCAGGAAAGAGTGGCCATTCTTGCCTACAACCGGGGAGAATGGATGGACATATACGCCGGCACCGCCAAGGGCGGCCAGATAATGGTTCCCCTGATGTTCCGGCTTTCGGCGCCGGAAATCCTGTTTATAGTGAACCACTCCGAGGCCAGGGCGCTGATCGTCGAAGAACCTTTTGTCAAAATAATCGATGGGATAAAAGACCAGTTGACGATCCCGAAAGACGCTTACATCTACCTCGGCGAAGGGGAAACCCCCGCCGGCTATGTCGGCTTCGAGGAGCTCTTGAAAAAATCGTCCCCGGAGGAGCCGGATGTGATGGTTGACAGTGACGATGTCTGGACATTCATGTACACCTCGGGAACCACCGGCCGCCCCAAGGGGGTGCTGAAAACGCACGAAAGCTACCATGCCCAGTACCTGCTCGACATCGCCAACCGCCATGTACTCCCCACGGACAAGGTGATGCTTGTCATGCCGATGTGTCATGTAAATTCAATATTTTACTCATTTCCCTACACAATTTTGACGGCGCCGGTATTCATTTACAACATGGTCAGCTTTGACCCGGAGGACCTGCTGAGAACCATTGAAAAGTACAAAATAACGTTTACTTCGCTGGTGCCCACCCATTACATCATGCTGCTTGCCCTGCCGGAAGAGAAAAAGCGAAGCTTCGACGTTTCGTCCATCCGGCAGCTTTTGGTTTCATCGGCCCCCGCCAGAAAAGAGCTCAAGATGGCCATAATGGGTTATTTCAAGAACTCCGAACTCTGGGAAGCCTACGGCACCACCGAGGGCGGTTTGATTACCTACCTGCGGCCCGAGGATCAGCTGAAAAAGCTGGGGTCTATCGGCAAGGAGATTTTCGGCATCGACCGGATCAGGATACTCGATGAGGAGAGAAAGCCCGTCCCGGAAGGGGAGGCAGGCGAGATATTCTACCGCACCCCGATGCTGTTCAAGGAGTACTGGAAGGAACCGGAGAAGTCGAAAGATGCCTTTCTCGGGGAATGGTCATCGGCCGGGGATATGGGCCGGAGGGATGAAGACGGCTATTACTATCTCGTGGACCGGAAGGCCAATATGATCATTACCGGCGGCGAAAACGTCTTTCCCTCCGAGGTGGAGAATGTGGTTGGCGGCCACCCGGCGGTCAAGGATATCGCCGTAATCGGCGTGCCTGACGAAAAATGGGGAGAAACCATTAAGGCGATCATCATTCTGAAGGCGGGATATGAAGCAAGCGACGACCTGGCCCGGGAGATCATTGATTTTACCAAGGGGAAAATCGCCGGGTACAAGAGGCCTAAAACGGTTGATTTCATAAAGGACGAGGAAATGCCCCGCACGGGAACGGGAAAGATTCTGCACCGGATTCTCCGCAGCCGTTATGGGACATGGAGCGATCAGAAGTAGAACTACAAAAAAGGAGACAACTAACATGAATGAGTTACTGCTGGACAGTCCAGAGAAAAAGATGCTGCTTCTCGGCAATGAGGCCATTGTTCGGGGCGCAATCGAGGCGGGCGTCGCGGTTGCAACCTGTTACCCCGGCACTCCCTCTTCGGAGATCGGAGACACCTTTTTTAAAATCCAGAAGGAATCCGGCGTTTATTTCGAATACGCCATTAATGAAAAGGTTGCGATGGAGGTTGCCGCAGCGGCAGCCCTTGCAGGGGTGCGGGCAATCTGCAGCATGAAGCACGTCGGCGTGAATGTTGCCGCCGATTTTCTGATGTCGCTTGCCTACGAAGGGGTAAAGGGCGGCTTCGTCCTTGTCTCGGCGGACGACCCCTCGATGTTCTCCAGCCAGAACGAACAGGATAACCGGATTTATGGAAAATTCTCCGGCCTGCCCGTCCTGGAGCCATCCTCCATTGCCGAAGCCAAGGAAATGACCCGCTACGCCTTTGAACTTTCCGAAATGCTTCAGGAACCGGTAATCCTGAGAACCACCACGCGCATCAATCATTCCACCGGCGTGGTGGCGCTGGGGCCAATCGCCAGGAAGAATCATCTGGGAACTTTCCCCAAGGAACCCCTGAGAAACACCCTCATCCCGAGCGTCTCCACCAAACTGCACAAGCTCCTGCTCGCCAATTACGATAAGGCCGCCGGACAATCCGACACATCCCCGTACAATTTTGTTTTCGGAGAGGGAAAGTGGGGGATAATCACCAGCGGCATAAGCTTCAATTACGTAACCGATGCATTGCAGGATCTCGACCTGACATCCCGGGTGGGCGTTCTGCGAATCGGTTTTTCCCATCCCCTCCCCGACAAGATGATCAAGGATTTTATTGCCAAGTGCGATAAGATTCTGATAGCCGAAGAACTGGAACCCTATCTGGAAGAAGGGGTAAAGGTCAAGGCCCAGGAAATCGGCAGCGTCATTCCGATCAGGGGAAAAGGCGAAGGACTGTTTTCCCGAGCCTACGAGTTCAGCCCCAGCATGGTGCGCAAGGTTATCGCTTCCTACTTCGGGGTGGATTGCCCAGACAAGGAGGCGGTAAGTGTCGACGTTCCCAATATTCCCCAGCGCCCGCCCAATCTGTGCGCAGGCTGCCCTCATCGGGCAACCTATGCCGCCATGCGCCAGGCTTGCGGAGACGAGCCGATTTATACCAACGATATCGGCTGTTACACGCTGGGGGTGCTTCCCCCCCTCAGCATGTCGGACATATCCATCTGCATGGGGGCAAGTATCGGCATGGGCGCCGGCCTTGGCAAAGCGACCGGCAGGAAGGTCGTATCCTTCATCGGGGATTCCACCTTCTTTCATGCGGGAATCCCGGGCCTTATCAACGCCCTGCATAACGGTCACGACCAGACGGTTGTCATCATGGACAACGGGACAACCTCGATGACCGGCTTTCAGCCTGATCCGGGAACAGCCATGGAAAACATGGGCTTCAATAACCTGGGCGTTTCGATAGAGGCACTGGTAACTGGTATCGGGGTCAAGCATGTGGCCGTCGTCAAACCGTTCAAGTTCAAGAAGACGGTGGAACAAATCAGGGAGGCAGTCGCCTTCAAGGGGCTTTCCGTAATAATTTCCAGAGAAATATGCCCCATGTATGAAAAAACCTTTAAAAAGCAGGAGAAACGTTCATACTTCGTTGACCATGGCAAATGCAAGAATCATCGCGTTTGCCTGAATACGCTGGCCTGTCCCGCGTTCTATCTGAAGGGGGAGCAGGTGGAAATCGATGACTCAAGCTGCATCGGCTGTACGCTCTGTGTTCAGGTATGCCCGGAAAATGCGATAAGACTCAAGAAGATAGGAGAATGATAATGGACACAATAAGAATTGTCATTGTTGCGGTGGGCGGTCAGGGAAATCTCCTCGCCTCTCACCTTCTGGGAGAGGCGGCCCTGGCGCACGAGGTGCCCGTGCAGATCAGTGAAATCCACGGCATGGCGCAAAGAGGCGGGGTCGTCGAATCCTCCGTCCTGCTGGGAAAGGCGCGAAGCAATGTAATTTCCTCCGGCGAAGCGGATATCCTGGTTGGCTTTGAACCGCTGGAAACTCTCCGAGCCATTGGGAAATGCAATAAAGACTCAATGGTAATTTACAACACCGCCCCCCTGCCTCCCTTCACCGTGGCAATCGGCATGGGCGTCTATCCGCCGGTCGAGGAAACCGTGGAACTGATCCGGGCGAAGGTCAGCAAAAATATTGCCTTCGATGCCTCAAGCCTGGCCCGGCAGGCAGGGACCCTGTTGAGCCTGAACATGGTAATGCTGGGAGCTCTGGCCGGAACCGGCATGATCCCCATCTCGGCGGACATGCTGAAGCAGACTATCGGCGAAAAAACAAAGAAGGCCTTTCTCGAAATGAACCTCAAGGCCTTTGATCTGGGATATTCCGTAAGCGCCGGGGCTGTTAATTAACAACAAATGCCGTGGCGGGTTTCAGGCCCGCCTCGGCCGCCAAGGAGGAAAGACAGTGAATTTCGCAATTTTTTCAGGCCTGAACGCAAGCAAATTTCCAGAAAGAGAATTCATTATCGAGAGTTATCCTTCCCGGAATTTCCGGAGAAGCTTTACCTGGAGGCATTACAACGACCAGGCGAACAGACTCGCCAATTATTTGACGAAAAACTGCGGCATCGAAAAAGGCGACATCGTCCTGCACCTGATGATGAACTCGATAGAATGGCACGCAAGCTACATCGGGGTGTTGAAGACCGGAACGACGGTGACCCCGTTGAATTACCGTTTTGCGAGCAGCGATATCAAATATGCCGCCGATGTCACCAAATGCAAGGTCTTCATCTTCGATGAGGTCTTCCTCCCCAGGATTCAGCCCCTCCTCAAGGAGATGACCTACTGCAAATATTTCATCTGTCTCGGCGACAATGTCCCCCCGGGAATGATCTCCTTCCGGGAAATTGTTGAAAAGGGAAACAACGCCGAGGTTTGCGTGGAAACGGCTGACGACGACATGGCGGAACTGATGTTCACCTCCGGCACTACGGGGGCACCAAAGCCGGTATCCCACACCCATAAGAGCCTCTTCTTTACGGGAGTAGGAAACGGCCTTTCTTTAAATGACGGCTACTACAGCGTTTATCTCACGCCTCATCCTTTTTATCACAGCGGCTCGCTCTTCCACTCATTTCCTTCTTACATCGCCGCAGGCAAGATACTGATGCCGATGGAATTTCAGCCAGAGAATTACATAAGATCGCTGGCAGAAGAAAAATGCACCGGGGGCTTCAATACCGTTCCCACCTGGTCTGACATGATCAACGCCATCAAAGCGGGGAAAATTGACCTTAAAGACTATGACCTTTCAGCCCTGCAACATATCGAGCTGGGCGCCCAGCCAGTGCCTCACGTCCTTCTGGAAGATTCCAAAAGGATATTTCCCAATATCAGGTTTGGCATTACCTATGGAATCACGGAGGGAGGGGGCGGCTTCACCGCGCTCTGCCAGGACGAGCATATTCTTGACAAGCCGGGCTCCATCGGCAAGGCTACCGCCTTTATGGAAATCAAGATTGTCGACAAGGATGGCCGGCAGGCGCCGCCGCTGGAAATCGGCGAAGTGCTTCTTAAAGGGCCGCGTTTGATGAAAGAGTACGCCTTCAATCCCGAGATGACGGCCAGGACCATTGTCGACGGCTGGCTGCATACCGGCGATCTGGCCTACAAGGATGAGGAGGGATTCATTTTCTTTGCCGACCGAGCCAAGGATCTCATCATCCGGGGGGGAGAAAACATCTTTCCCGTCGAGATCGAGGATTTTCTGAGGCGGCATCCGAAGGTGCGCGACGTGGCAGTTATGGGATTCCCCCATGCCCGGCTTGTGGAAATCGTCTTTGCCGTTATCCAGGCCAAAGACGGGGAGACCCTGACCGAAGAAGAGATAATCGATTTCTGCAAAAAAAGTGATTTTGCGAAATACAAATGGCCGGAAAAGATCATCTTCGCCCCTGTCCCCAGAAATCCGTCCGGCAAGATTGAAAAACCCAAGTTGCGGGATTTCTATGTAAAACCGGCCAAGGATGCATTGGCTGCGGAATTTAATAAAAGGTGATAGACTATCGGATTACTGTTACCTTTTACTGTATTGTCGCGGACGCCTCCGGCAGACCCGGCCAGTATCCCGTTTTGACTTAACAAGGTGGCGTGACTTTGGGGGAACTCAGATCGTGAAAAAATATTTTTTAATGGGGCTCACTTTAATGATCATGGCCGGAATTGCCGAGGCCTCCGCGCGAGTTATTCCCCGAATGATTATCTCCGTCGAAAATACTGATGACCATGTGCAAGCTATTGCCGTCAAACGTTATGCGGATGAGTTAAAGCACAGGCTTGCCGGCCGCATTGATGTTCAGTTCTTTTCCAACGCCCGTCTCTTCAGGGATAAAGATGCCGTCCAGGCCCTGGAGCAGGGAAAGATTGAAATGGCGGTTCCCGGGACATGGAATATCGCTCAATTCGAACCGAATGTCGGAGTATTTTTGCTTCCCTTTTTCTATGGAAGGCCGGCCGAGACCAGTTACAAGGTTCTGGAAGGCGCTGTCGGGAAAAACATCAATAAAAGACTGGAAACCAGCCTGCGGATAAAGGTTCTCGGAAGGTGGATCGATCTGGGCCATGCCCACCTTTTCGGAATGCGTAAAAAGATAACCCGGCCCGAGGATATCAAGGGTCTCCGGGTAAGGGTTGCCGGCGGCGTTGCCAACAAATTGCGGATACAGGCTTTTGGCGGGGAACCTCTTATCGTACCGTGGCCGGACCTTCCCGAGTATATGCAGCGAGGCAGGATCGATGCAGTATTGACCAGTTATGAAACGATCAAGAGCGCAAAACTCTGGGAGAAAGGGATAAGATACGCGTTTGAAGATCAGGAGTACTTCCCCCAGTATGTTCCGCTGGTAAGGTCGTCTTTCTGGAATAAGCTGTCGCCAGATATACAGCGGATACTTACCGAGACATGGGAAAAGCATGTTGAATATTCCAGAAAACAGGCGGCTGAAGCCCAGGCGAGGGCAAAAAATATCCTTGCCGAAAACGGCGTGGAAGTTGTCGTCCCCGATCCGCAGATAATTGATCAATGGCGAAGGGCATTAATGTCTATGCAAGGTGATTTTGTCAAGGCGATGAATATCGATCCCGGACTGGTCCGGGAAATGACTGACGGCTTTTAGAAAGAACGGACACAATGGCGCCCCGGATACCGAAAGACAGATTTTATTTCCCCGCCGTCACCCTGGTATTTTTCATTGCCTTTATTTTGTCGGGATTGAGCATTTTTTCGACCTTGAAAAACAGAAACATCTCCCTAAACGAGACCATCATAAAATCCCGCGCCCAGGCGCAACTGCTCGGAGAGAATGCCTCCAGCCTGCTCTATAATGTTGATCTGACGCTTTTGTCGATTCAGGCAATGCTCAGGAATCACAATATGAACAACGGATCGTTCCCCGTCTCCATTGATAATTTTATGAAATCCCAAATAAAGTTTTTACCTCAGGTCAATAATATCGTTATTTTGAATTCAAAAAAAGAGGTCTACTATAGTTACAAAAAGTTGCAAAATTTCGAGTTAAAATCTTTTGAGGAACACCGGGACGCCTGGGCAGATTTCTCTATAGGGATTGCCTTCACTGACGATAAGGATTTGAAAATTATAGTAAGCCGCCGGCTTGAAAAACAAGATGCCGAATTTGACGGCGTATTGGCTGCCCTTGTCGATCCGAATGTTTTCTATAACCAGTATGGAGATTATCTAAATATCGATGTCGATGCGATTGCGTTGTTCGACATGCAGGGAGGTATTATCACAAGCTGGTTTAAAGGCCTCGGATCTGCGCAACAATTCTCCGGATCAAACATTCAAACAATTCCCCTCTTTTCAGCGTTAAAAAAGAATATTGCGAGTGGCGGGGGCCGGAGAACCCATGAAGACCTTGAAACCATAGTTTCCACGTTTCAATTATCCGGGTTTCCCTTTCAAATCGCAGTTTCCTACAGCAAGAAAAACGTCCTGCAGAAATGGCGGCGGGAAGCGACCTTCAATATTATAATAATCGGCGTAACCATTTTACTGTTGATATTAACAATCACCTTGAGCTTTCAGCAGAGAAGACGGCGCAAACAAGCCGAACGGGAAATTGTGCAATATCAGAATCATCTTGAAGAAACCGTTGAAAAACGAACCCGAGAATTGTCGGAAACAAACAAGGAGCTGCTCAAGACAAACGATGATCTCAACAAGGCACTCATTGAAGTCAAGACCCTGAGCGGCATGCTGCCGATTTGCTCCTATTGTAAAAAAATCAGGGATGACAAGGGCTATTGGAACCAGCTCGAAGCCTACATTCACGAACACTCCACTGCCCAGTTCAGCCACGGCATCTGCCCGGAATGCGCCCAGAAATATTATTCAGAGATTTACAACAGAGGAAAAACAACCTGAAAACAGCCGTTTCCTTTAATCCGTGCCAGTTGTCTTCAGATCTACGGGATCGTCATCGAGAACGATTACATGGGAAAATTTGCGCCCAATGACAACCGGAATGATCGTTTTGTTGCGGCCGGCAAACTCGCGCAGGCCAAAATAGCGATCCGCTGAATTGGTAAAGCGCATGATCGTCAGAAAAAACCGGAGCATCGTGCGGCGGAAAAACCGTAACGAAGGGTCGATCAGAATCTCCTCCTCGCCAATCTGGATGGTCCAGCGCTTCTCATTCAGCCGGATGAGGCCCTTCCCCCTGAGCGTATGCAGCAATGCGGGGACATCGGGTCTCTGCGTGTAGCCATAGCGGGCATTGATAGCTACAGTATTCACGCCAAGCGGGATCACGTCAAAGCGCTCCGCTTTAGCAACAACCGGCCTGCTCAACTGGGAGACGTTAAGCAGAATGATGTGCTTGGGCATCGCGCCGTTGCGCCGGATATAGATTCGCAGCCCTATTGGACAAGGGTCTGCGGGCGACAGAACCGGTCTTGAGGTCATGAAAACGACGGCCCGCTCAACCTGGGCTATGCTGCGCATGCCGAACTGGGTGCGCAAATGCGGGCTTTCGGTCATCTGCTGCTTCAATTCCAGGTAGCACTGTATGGGAACATTCAGAAACTCGGAGAATGCCCGCGCCAATTGGGCTCTACCCCACTGCCAGCTTTTCATCAGGTAAAAGATAAACAGGGCAATCACAATCGGAACAAAGCCCCCCGCAAAAAACTTCAGCGTATTTGCGGAAAAGAAGGAAAGTTCCATCAGTAAGAACAAAAGGCAAACCGGACCGATAAAGCGCCTTTTCCATCCCCAGCCCCGCGCTACGAAATAAAAGATGAACGAGGTTATGGCCATCGTTCCAGTCACCGCAATCCCGTATGCCGCCGCAAGCCCGCTCGACGTCCGGAAACCGAACACCAGCAGCAGACAACCGGCAAGCAGGAGCCAGTTCACCGCGGGGACGTAGATTTGCCCTTCGATTTCGGCCGACGTGAAGACAATGCCGATGCGGGGGAAGAACCCCAGGGCAATTCCCTGCCTCGTCATGCTGAAGGCGCCCGAAATCAGCGCCTGCGCTGCGATCACCGTGGCCATGGTCGCCAGCCCAACGACCAGATAAATGATCGGATCGTACTGCGGAAAGAGGGCATAGAAGAGGTGGCCGTTGGGAACAGGTGCGCTGTCGAGCAGGCGCGCCCCCTGACCGAAATAGTTTAAAAGCAGGCAGGGGAAAACGAAAGAATACCAGGAAAACTGGATCGCC
>Ga0172368_10002358_pt1 | contig 24181 bp, 18 predicted proteins | sample Lak11m_FD_114540 | JGI IMG/M metagenome (GOLD analysis project Ga0172368, IMG submission 114540) | Freshwater microbial communities from Kabuno Bay, South-Kivu, Congo - kab_022012_11m | ecosystem: Environmental > Aquatic > Freshwater > Lake | place: Democratic Republic of the Congo: South-Kivu...
AATTGTTTCAACTACGACTTCTTTTTCGGTTTCTTGTTTCACTTTAATCAGGATAGTAAAACTTTCGGCAATACCGCTGTTATTAATATTCGGAAGAGCTGTCAATTCTGCCGGAACAAAGAGTTTTTGCGCGTTCTTCATCTGAACTTTTAACGTAGTAGTTTCAGCAATTTTTGATGAAAAGATTTTTGCATTTATTATCCCTCTATCTTCATCGCTAAACAAGGATACCAGAGAATTACCAAGAAGAGTTGTTTTACTCATTCCGGCAAAAACGATAAGATTTTGATTGATGAATTTGATGAATCCGGAGTTGTCGGTTACCACAACTAATGCTTCGGTTGAATCAAAAACCGATTTGTAAAGCTTGAATTCGCTTTCCTTCTCAAGTTTCTCAGAAATATTTTTGATGATCGTAAAATGAGCTTCTTTGTTTTCATACTTAAAAGTGTCTTTAAAGATTTCCACCGTTATGCTTGAGCCATCTTTCTTTTTATGCTGGAAAGGTCCGGAAAAGACATTTTTCTTATTAACATGCGAGGAATCCAAGAGTGTTTGAATATCGTCGGGAGAATAAAGATCGGTTAAATCCATTTGTAAAAATTCATCGTGCGAATAGCCATATAACGCAATTGCAGCATCATTAGCCTCAAGAAACCGAAGGTTCTCTGCATCATAAATCAAGATGGGATCTGGCATCGATTTTATTAATGTATCAAACATTTTTCCTCTGGTTTTTATTAATGCTTCAAAGCTGTCGAAGGCATCGAGATTTTCAACAACCAAAAAATAAGCATTTGTTTCAATTTTATCACTATGTAATTTGTTAATTTTTGCTTGAAAATAGCTTTTCCCCTCTTTATTAATACCGCTGAAGATGATATTCACTTCTTCTTGATTGGTGGATATTGCCGCGTTAATTTTTTGCAGTTCAGGCTTTCCAAAAACTTTTTCCAATGTAAGGTTCGTGTTCCCATATCCCAACAGGTTCATCATTTCGTTAAACAGTTTGTTACTGTTCTCAATCTCACCATTTGAATTGAATATGCAAACGGGATAAGGAATTTCTTCAAGTGAAGTTCCTTTTTCGCCAGAAATCTTTCCACCGGATTGAGCACTGGCTCTATCTTCATGTTTGTTTGAGAATCCAAGGGTCACAACCACATTGTTATCAGCGTCAAGTAAAGGAATAATCACTGATTCGTACTTATGGTGTGTGGTAAATCCTTTTGCCGGAACGCCGCGTAATGAGATAATATTGCCCGTACTTTTTACATAACTTCCCATGGAATTGTACAATTCACTGCTGAACTGCGGTACGAAAAGATTTTCATTCTTCCCTTCAATTTGCGCTATCCGCAGCCCAAGAAAATCGGCGAATCTTTGATTGACAAGCAGGAACTTGTTTTCATTATCTTTTAACCAAAAAAGAGAGTCAAGTTTATTAACCGCGTTTTGAAGTTTATTTTTGCCAAGTAGAGTAAACGGATAATTTGACTGTACCTCTTTAATAATATTTAAGCTGGCCGAATCGTGAATTATCTCCGCAACATCATCCGAACTCATTTCAATTTGAAGAAAATGGCTATTTACCTCCGAGCGCTCTTCAAATCTTTCAACCTGAATAAAATAATAATCGCTGTTCTCTATTGTATAATGACTAATTCTAAAATGTAAACTAACTTCTATTCCGGAAACGAGTTTAAAACTCCCTTTCTTTTCAACAGGAAATATTTCGTAATTAAGATTTTCAACGATCTCTTCAAGATGAATTCCCTCCTCTTTGTCAAAGAGGTCATAAAGAGTACTACCTTGGTCTGTTGGTCTAAAAGTTTCAAAAGCTTTTTTGTTAGAATAAAGAAGCAGTCCTTTTGCATCAATCAAGAGAATTGGATTACTGAATGTATCAGCTAATGATTTTATCAGCTCAAGATGTTCAACATTTGCCGAGGTCATCATTTCAACTTCCGTATTGTTTACCTGGAAGGATTTTTAATGGTAATTACATTTGAATACGTTGAATAAACTACACCATCTGTCGCCCGCACACGATATGCGTAAGTTACTCCTCCGACAGTTGTTGCATCATCGTATTGAGCAATATCAGCTTCACTTTTTCCAATTTCGGTGAAATTCGTTAATGTAGAATCGCTTGCGCGTTCAATAACATAATTTGTTTCGTTGGAAGCATTATCCTTCCATGCTAATTTAATTATGTTTCCGGTAGCATAATATGCGGCTAAATTGGTCGGTGCTACGATGAGCGCCGGCTGCGGAGTCGCAGAAACTTCAGTGGAATAATTAGAAAAGTTCACGTAATCTGCTACACGAATTCTATAGAAATAAGTTAATCCTGAGACCACATCTCCATCATCATATTGTGTTACGTCTTTGGCCACGGAACCGATGATAGTATAAGTAAAGGATGACGAAGTTCTTCGTTCAATAATTGTTTGCATTTCGTACTGATTATTGTCTGTCCAAACTATCCGGATTGTTTTTGAATTATGATTCAGCGCTTTAACATTAATCGGAGTTTGAAGATCGTACGCCAACGTTTTCGTATTTACACTGGAAGAGAAAACCGAATCGTTATCCGAAACGGCTTCAATTCTGTAAGTATAATCTGTGTTCGGTACTAAACCGTTGCCGCTATCGCTGAACGCGGTTGCGTTAGCTTCAACTAATCCGACGGATTGGAAATCGGTGTAGAATGTCTTCCGCTGAATGACGAAATAATTTTCATTATTTGAATTATCCTGCCAGGTTAGGATGACTTTCTTGCTTCCGGTAGCAACAGCCGAAAGATTTGTCGGCGCAGCAATTGTTGACCCGGAACCGGTACTTCCTGTACTTACTTCGTTCGTCGAAGATGATTCACCTTTAACATTAAACGCAACAACTTTATAATAATAGACATAAGCAGGGTCAACGCCGTCAACATTTGTATTAAAGCTGCCGGCGTCTGTCTCTTTTAGTTTGGTGTAGATTCCTGTCTCACCCAATCTTCTGTAAATCCGGAAACCATCAACATTTTTATGATCATGTTTCCAAGAAAGATTCACTATGCTGCCGGATAATTTTACTAATACCAAATTGGTTGGAGCGTTTGGAGGTGCACTCACTTTAGCAATATATATGTTCGTCTGTGTAGGACTATCCGTTGACTTTCCACTTTTATCATAAACACGTAAAAAATATTTTATAGTCTTTCCGAGGTAAGTAGAATCAATTGTCCAGACGATTTTTTGAGTTGTTGTTGTTCCGTCGTAATTCAATAATGTTTTATACGTACTGTCAATCCACAATTCAACCGCGCGAACGCCAACATCGTCTTTCGCATCGAACAAAAACTGGTTTGAACCAAGCTGCAATGTATCGTTCGATAAGGGATAGCTCAACGCGATGGTCGGATTTTGGGTGTCTCCTGAAGTTGTTGTAGGGGTGTTAGGAGACGTGACCGCGTCAACGCAGCCAAAATAAATGAGCGAAAAACTAATGAGAATGAAGATATATATTTTCATGATCGGATTCCTGGTTACACATTAGGTTTGTCGTAATCTATGTAATAGATTCTTGTCTCACCCGGTTTAAAGTCGTTGATCTTGACATAAAGCATATGTGTTGCCGGATTAAAATTATATTCCGGTTGTGCTGTTCCAATAATTTCAGAGGAGATTTCAATATTTTTTACTGACATCTGAAGATCAATTTCCAGCATAATTTCTTTCAGCATTTCTGTTCCCGGATTACTTACAGAAACTATAACTCGGGATTCACCGCGTGATTCAATACGCATCTCCACTTTATTGCGTTTTACCCACCAGTTGTAAATTTCGTTACCAGACGCAATCCAAATGTCTTTTGATTTGATGTACTGAATTAAATCTCTTAACACTCCTAAATTTTGAGACTGGCATTGGAAATCAGTATGAATTTTGAATACATATAAACCACCTTCAAACAGAACTCTATCAACATCTTCTTTGTATGTATAAAGTTGAAACTCGGGTTGGGTCAGGCCAAAGTCTCTAATTACTTCATAATCATCCCGAGCCGTCTTCGTTATGGAGATAACAGTATTGCTTCCTTTAATAATAGCTTTTGGAACTGATCTATCTGTAAGTGAGTCGGTAACAACGTATTTGTACTTCGCTTCTGCTATCGCGCGCAAACTATTATCATCAAAGAGTCCATAATACGGCAGTAATCCATCCGAATGAACTCCTTTTACTATTTCGATTTTGCTGTTCGCATCTTTCACTTTCATTACTTGTGTGTTGTAATCATCAAGTTTATTCGTAGTATCATTTACAGCGGACATATAACCAATATCAACGATAGCACCAACATCTCCGTACGAAGCGATAGTTTGAACCAAATCCTGATAATTTGCTACTTTGGAAGGGTCGACAAAAAAGGTAGCTTTCATTCCTTCTTGTTTTAAAATCGGGAGAATATTACGAACATTCTGTGGTTGATTGCCTACCATGACGACAAGCATTGCGGCGGCTTTATATTTCTCAGGCCAATCTTTTACATAGGCCAGCGGTTTATACTGGAGCCAATCCATTGAATTATGAAATAATTTATCAAAGTAAATGTAATCTTCTTGAATTCCGATAACTGAATTAATTTCAAATCCCATCCAGACAAAGCGACCTCTACCGTAAGTACCATTAACAATTCCACCGCTCTTTTTAACTTCCTCACGAACTAAACCGTCTTGTAACCTATAGTTGTACCAAAAGCTAACCTGGGTTGATCTTGGTTCAAGTACCTCAACAGCAATAGGGCGATCCCAGGTAGCGACTTTTAAAGGATAACCGGTTGGAATATTGGCGGTAATCGGGAGATTGCCCCGTAATGTATGAATCTTTGTTACTTCGTCTCGCTCAACTTCCCTAACAAATTTGCAACCGAAGACCTCATTAAAAAACTCCCATCCTCTCCATTTACCGTCGGCAGAAAAAGTACCGATACCACTGGTTGCAAAGACGCTTCCACCGCGGTCAATAAATTTTTTAATATTGATAACTTCTTCGTCACTTAAGGCTTTTGATCCTGGAAGGATCAATATTTTATAATTAAAATGTTTTCCTAATTCGATATCCCGATCTTTAATAATGTTATAACTATAATTATAATTTCCTAAAAACTTTTTCCATGTAGTGATGTTATCACTCAACCAGGTACTTCCCGGCGGCAAACTATTTTCTGTATACTGAGAATAAAGAATGGCTATGTTGGTGCCTTCGCCGGAAATAACCTTCTTAATTGCAGAGGTGTCGGTAAAGGCTTCTTTGTAACTGAAACGTCCAAGAACACCTTTAAGGATTAAAAGGTAAATAACAATAGAGGCCAGCATAAATACTGTACCTAGGGCCATTACGATTAAAGAGTTTACTGTAAACCCTTTATTCTTAATTACCTCCACTTAACTGCTCCCTGACTCTTTACATTTTCTTTTGCAGAAACATAACCGTCAGCGGTATATTTCATAAATTTTTGTTCGCTTAGAGCTGCTTGAGCAGGTTGTCTGTTCTCTTGACGCATCGGCTGCTGATATTGCTGAGCTGTTGACGCGCTTCTAACCGGTTGCGGCTGCGGGCCGGCTTGAGCTCTTTGCTGAACGAAAATCGGTTCAACCTGTGGTTTGTAGCTCGGTTGTGCAGTGGCACGGATAGGTTCAAACATAATTTGTCCGGGAGCTCTTTTTTGCTCTTGAGTTTGAAGTTGTTCAGCAATCAATTCAGGAGTTAAGAGTTCAGCCTGCAAAGTAGCCGGTTGCGGTACTTCAACTTGTAATCCTTGGCGTTCTCTTACTTTATAGAGAATGTACGCTCCAATAGCAAGAATAAAGGTACTTATCGTTGCCATAAGAATGATTGTTGCTAAAATAGGTATCAGTTCCATGAATTCACCTTTAGGTTAATAATTACTCGCTAATCGGTTTTAAACCGATTCTTTCAAGCTTGCCCCACTGCATCTCGAATCCTAAAAATTCTTCAACAGTGGACATAGCCTTACAAATATCAATAGTTAAAACGAAAAACATACGATAAATAATTGCGTACGGAATAAGTCTAATTTCTTCTTTTTCAACTGCGATGCAATATAAGGCTGTTGACATATCAAGAAGCGCCAAACCGGCCCACCAGAAGAAGATCAAACTTGAAAAACCATAAAACAAAGCTGCAAAGATGAAGAAAAGATTTGAAAAAATGTTCATGGTAGGCCAAATTAAGGCTTCATAAAACATTGTCCAAAGTACAAATGTATCACCAAAATTGATTGTCGGATTGATTAATAGTCTTTTATGCTTGCGGATAGCTTGTAGGATTCCACGTGTCCATCTGTAACGTTGTTTCAAAAGTTGATGAAGTTTTTCCGGAGCTTCGGTATAAGAAATTGCCCTCGGTTCATAAAAGATCTTCCAACCATGAGCTAATATTTTTAAAGTCAAATCGGCATCTTCGGCAAAAGTATCACTTGAATAATAGCCTGCGTCTTCAACTGCTTTTCTTCTGAACAAACCTACCGGTCCCGGAATAATATTGACTAATCTCATAAAACTTTGAGCTGCACGCGCCATGTTTAAACCCTCAACGTATTCAAGAGCCTGCAAGTCAGTGAAAAATTTTCTTCTGTTTTGAACTTTAACATTCCCTGCAACAGCACCGATTGAAGGATCGACGAAATGACGAACAGCAGTACGAATACAATCTTCAGAAAGTTGTGAATCACCATCCATGCATAAAACTATTTCCGCTTTAGAAAAACTGATTCCGGCGTTCAATGCTTTGGCTTTTCCACCGTTCGGTTTATTGATGACGGAAACCTTCACATCTCCGTATTTACCTTTTTTGTATCCAACCATTTGTTTGGCTACTTCATATGTATCATCGGTTGAACCATCGTTCACAATTATGATTTCATAGTTTGAGTAGTCGAGGCTTAACAGTGAGCGAATTGATTGTTCAATTACCTTCCCTTCATTGTAAACCGGAACAATGATCGAAACGAAAGGATAAAAACCTTCTTTTTTATTAAATGTATAGTTGTTCAAATAAAGATATGCAAGAACTAAAATTGAAAAATATCTGAAAAGAAGTACGATTAAGAAAATGAAAAGAGAAACAAGTGTTGCGTATTCAAGTAATGAACCGAAAGAAAGAATAGTATACGGTAATGTAAAATAGATAAGAAGAATAAGCGCGAAAGAGATTAATCCCATGTTCATTATTCTTTTAATCAAAACCTTACTTCTATCTTCCTTCATTGCTTTAGAAGTTTGAGTGTTTGTTAAGGTTATTGAGGTCTTTCTTATGTTTTGTTTTAAATTCATTTCTGTAATTCTTTATAGGTAAATAAGTTAACCAACTCTTATGCCATAGAAAGATTAAGGATTTAGCTTAAAAATAAAGGTTTTTTATTGAGGAGGTGTTTCAAAGTAAGATACATCTAGAAAAATGTATCAATTTATGACAGGATTAAAAGCTCCAGGAAGCCGAAAGGAACATTGAAACTGAGTTGTAACTGTAGTCGTATCTGAAAGTACTTCCAAAACCAACTCTTCCGTTAACAACCAGACGTGGGAAAGGTGTATAGCTTGCAGAAAGATATGCTTCACGTAAAAATGCGTCGCCAAGAGGTATATACCCCAACCTGCCGCCGACATCAATTTTTAACTCATCACTTTTTTCTATTGTAGCTTCCGCCCAAATGCTATGTGACTCAAAATTTTGAGGTGCATAATAAAGTGGAGTAGTTGTTCCAGCGATATAAGGAATAAAATGATATTGTGAGTAAAAATATTCGTAACCAAAATACAATTGATCGTAAAACCGCTTCCCTATCCTTATTTGCAAGTCGTTTCCTTTGTTGCCGTCGGAAAGAGAGATGTAGCTATAGTAGGTCGAAAATCTTAAATGGTTTTTGGTTTCGTATTGCCCATTAAATTTCCATACTTGAGCGCTGATTCTATTGTTCACCAAATAATTTGAAAAGATTGCTAAGGATGCGTCTGTATTTTCATAGGTTAATGATAAAGTATAAAGATCTTTTTTCTCATACCGAAGCAGCAAATCAGCTACTGGCCCTTTTCTTACAAGGCCATAATTGATTGAATAATTTCCGAAGGAAGTTCCAATTAAAAGATTGTCGATAAAACGGAAATATAGATTCCACTTAAATGTAGTAAGATAAGCTGTGGCAGTTGGACTCGTAAATGTCGTGCGTTGAATGTTCGCTCCGCCCGATAAGAAACTAAGCAAACCTAATTCTACTCTTCCGCCAAATGTTTTAACATCGAGTTTCTGGTTATCTCTGTAAAAGAAAGCGTAAGGAGAGAGCCCAACATAATTTGGGAAAGTAGCCAACAGAGCGTTGAATCCTGACGGTGGTAACCATCCAATTCTTTGATGGAGTGCAGCTATTTGCGTTGAATCCGTCGTCGAATCAAGCAGTGCTTCATAAGTATCCGCTGCTTCGGAGTACATACGGTTCTTTGCGTATGCGTCTCCCACGAGCATTTTAACTACAAAATTGTCCGGTTGCAAAGCTGATAGACGCTTGTATTCACCTAATGCATTTAGGGAATCGCCACTATAGTAATACGCGTTTGCCCTTGATAACGCTACATCAAAGTCGTCGCTCTGGGTCAATAGTTGGTCGTAGATGGAGAGGGCTTTGGGATAATCACCGGCACAGGTTAATACATCTGCGTACTCTTTCTGGTAAATGTTTGCATTCTCAGTTTTCGAAAGAAATTCTTCATACTTCGGGAGTGCTTCGGTACAATTGCCGGCATAGTAGAGATTTCTTCCGGCATTGAGAACCATAAACAATTTATCCTGCTCGTCACGCATTTTTTGGAAATCGATGGTGGTAAGCAGTTGGGAGACCGCTTCACTTGTTGAATCAATTCCAAAGGCGGTGTTAGCGTATTGCTCGGCTGCTGAAAATTCTTTCTTCTGCAGCGCCAATGAACCGAGTCCAAGAAGAGCTTCCATGCTTTGTGGATATTTTGCTAAATAATTGTTAAAGTAAGCTTCTGCAACATCAAGGTCTTTCTGAGTCCAAACATTCACCTGCCCACGAAGCAATTGATAATCTAAATTATCCGGACTTTCTTGCAACGCTTGATTGATATTGTTATTGGCTTTTTCCCAGTCTTTATTCCAAGCGGCGTATTGTCCAATTTTGAATGTTACATCAGTGTGCTGACCGGGAGAAGCTTGTTTAAATTTTTCAAGAGTAACAATCGCGCTATCAAAATCACTTAGATTTGCAAATGCATCGGCAAGGAAGAGAGCCGCTTCTTTATCAGCCGGATTCTTTGCAAATTTTTCTGCATAACTGTCTTTCCGTTCATTAAACTGCTTTTCCCTCTCGACAGTAACAACATCCCATAAAGCCGCAAATTGTTCATTATCACCAAATTTTGGTTGAAGTTGAAGGAGAAGTTGGTATGCTTCCTCGTACCTTTTCACTTTGTTCAATTCACTTACAAGCGCAAATTTGGTTTGGGTATCGGTTGGATCCTTTTTCAACATCCGGTAGTACTTGTCTATAAGATACTCAGGCGGTTTCTGTTGTGCCTGCTTCTCCCATTTTCTGTACGTCGTATCGAAAAATGTATAGGTATAGCCTTTATCTCTTGCAAGGTCGTAACCATCCATAGCTTCCTTGAAATATGGTCTAAATGAGAGGGCTTTTTCGAAGGCTTCAAGAGCTATTTTTTTCTTACCAAGCCACAAAGTAAAATAACCGTATCTGCTCCATAATCGATGATCCTCGGGAAACTTTGTCACATAAATTTTTAAAATCTTTTCTCCCTTTTCGATATGATTGTTCCTGGCTAAAATTTCAGTATATCTGATAATTTCATCGGATGAAGCTTCTTCTCTTTTTAGATATTCATCATACCACTCTTCGGCGGTTGCCCATTGGCCGAGACGTTTGTAGCATTTTCCGATTTCAAGATAGTTAATTGCTTTTGCGGGATTTATCGCAATTTCTCGCCTATGCCCTTCTATTTTTTCATAGAGTTCATCATACCATTTTTTTGTAGCTCTGGCAAGATTTTTCGCAACTTCTGAATTATTTGGCGCTACTTTCCGTGCTGCTCTAAAATCATAAACCGCCATTTCAAGCTGATCTCGTTGCTCATAGCAGAGTCCACGTAAATTATATCCTTCCCATGCCTGAGGAAGCGCAGCAACTACTTTATTTAGAAGGTCGATAGCTTCTCCGTACTTACCGATTCCCATTTGACGTACGGCTTCGGCTTTAATAATATCAACTTTCGCTTGCGAAAAGATCGATTGCGAAAAAAGAAATAGAAAGAGTATGGTGGTAATGTTTTTGAACATCACATTGGCCATTATTTGGAGGCTTCGTCTTCTAAGACTTCGTGAAGTATAAATTCGGCATTCTCAACTTTTTCGTTCACCTGATAGGTAAACGCAGAGATGTACCGCATAATCACTTCCTGAAACTTAGGATCGGTGTTTGGAAGATTGCTTCTCACTTTTGCCACAAGTTGGTTTAATGTTTTGTCATCCGCCTTACTCATCAAAATGAGAATTTTATTGTTTACAACACAAAGTTTATCTTTTTTATCCGTTGAAAGACGAATAGCATTTTGGAGCTGATTAATCGTAAGAATTTTCTGTCTCTCCGCAATTTCATCAAGTTTGATTGAGAAGAGAGTAAACGGCTGCCCGGTGCTTTTATATAATGCAATCTGATTATTGAGAATCAGCGTAAAATCATTAATGTCGTATAAGTTTGAAAATGAAAATTTTTCCGGAACAAAATCGATGTTTGTTAACGGTTTATATTTTGAAGACTGTGAACTTGGAGGCAATAGTTGTTGTTCTTCAACCGGCTTAGGCATTTCAATGGTATTCACCACCGGAAAAGGATTCTGAAATTTACTTGTGGGTTCAAAATCGAAAAAGACTCCTTTGTATGGTTCGATATAATAATCTGTTACAAACTGCCCTTCTGTATGTCCGATATTAGGTGTAATAGTTGCACGGCCACCGGTCGATTTCCCCTGCTCGTCTGTCTGCTTTTGTAAATAAATAACTGCAGTTGAGTGTTGAACTATTCCATCAACAAGAATTTGAGCCAAAGGCGTTGCCGGTTCAGCCACAACAAAAAGGCTGGTAACGTTTTTCTCTTCGATTGTTTCTATGGTTTGAAGAAATGTCTGTTCAAGTGTTTGTGGATTTTCAAATCCAATAAAATGAGTTAATTCATCAAATATTAAACGGTTAGGTTGATATTGATCTACAACGGTAACAATGTCATTTAAATACTCGACTAAGAAATTATCATGATTACCAACATCGTATAAATCCGTTGGCGGGGCTACTCTAACAACGATAACAAGATTTTGATTCATGTAGGATTGTAAATCGAAATCAATGGAAGCGGCGTGGATCATTAAATCTTTTGGACGCATGCTCGTAAAGAATAAACAAACTTCTTTATTCTTCGCGCTTTCCATAGCGTATTGAAGGCCAAGAAGAGTTCTTCCCGATTTCCGCTGCCCAATCAACAAATATGTCCCGCCGCGGTAAAAACCGCCCCAGGCTTTGTCGACCAGGTTAATCCCGGTTGGTATTAAATTCAATTTCTTTTTCATGATAATCTCGTTTTTCAGATTCTTTAACAACAAACACTATGCCTGAAAAGAGTATCGATTCTTGCGGTTTTTGAAAGAAATTCAAAAGGTGGTATGTCTCAATGAGAGAAAGTGAGATAGTTATGCTTCAAAATAACACAACGCTATTTTGCCATTTCACGGAAGATAAAAACAGCCGTAGCGTTGGACGCGATCGTGGGTTCATTTGTGATGTAATCCGCTTCGTCGTCGTAATACATCACATCATCTCCGTTAAATTGCGAATCCGAATAGTTGCTGCGAGTAATTTTGAATTGATCCAAGATCTGCTTAGGTGCAGGACCGGCAGAAACAGCTCCCGGAAGATATCCATCATGGAAATGAGCAATTTGAGAATGAAAATGTTTGGAGAATTTTGAACCGATATTATAAACGAACGAAATCCCCCACGCATTTTTCCCGAGGATGTAATCTCTTTGATAGAATTTCAAAGTATCAAACGTTGCATCATTCGTAAGTTTTTTCCAGAGAATAGCTTGAAGAGCGATTCCCATAAAGGTGTTCGTTGTTCCCCAAGAATAAACTGTTCCTTCCCCAAACGTCATTTTTTCTTTGTTTTGGTTGAATACCAGTAGATTATTCAAAAGGTAATTCTTAAACCTTGAATTGTGCTCGGCAATTCTAAATTGCGCTAGTGCATCGATATCACCCCAACTCCACCAGTAATCCGATTTTGCACTGTCTCCATACACGAACGAATCGGTGAGGTAAGTTATCTCCTTAGTTGATTTATATAATTCAATAGCACCAAGAGCCATTTTCCCCCAGAAGCGGGAATCTTGATACATCCCGGACTGAACCACATCCACATTGGGGACATGATTTCTGTTTTTATAAATTTCTTTTGATATCCCCAGCCACTTATCAGCATTAACTTTATCTTGGAATCGTTCTTTCCAAATTCTTGATGCCAGAGAAAGGGTAGCCGATACGAGTCCAACCATATTCTTCCCTATTCCGGTAAATGCCGGACGGTCATATTGCAAAGAGTCATCTTCTGGCAATCTCCAGACCAATCCATGATCTCTTGAGTCCTGAACTTGAGTAACAAATTTGTTCTTTTTGTACGCCGCACGAACAATCCAGTCAATCCCAACTCGTGCTTCTTCCAAAACATCAGGAACTCCATTCCCGTTATGGTCAAAACCAAATTTTGCGCGATCAAATTCATAACTAAAGAGAAGCAGATAAGTTGTGTATGCTGTAGAATTTAAAAACTTAATGTAATCACCGGCATCATGCCAACCACCGGTTACATCAATACCGCCGTCAATATTATCCCCGACAACAGTTGGCGAATCGTATAAATGACACGGTTGATGAAGCAATGGAGTGGTTGGTCCACACCGTTGAACACGCAAAAATAGCAGCAGTGAATCGGTAATTCCGTTATAAATATTTTCATCAATTTTAAACGGACTTGACCTTTTGCTATCAACTTTGATGATATAGCGTCCGGGTTCTTTTATTGGAGTAAAGTCAATTTGATAATTGTATCCAAAGTTTCCCCACTTCCCTCTACTTGTATCGATCACTCCTTTATAAACCACTCTTTCAGTCTTATCGCTAATTATTGTGTAAGACACATTCTCCAGTTTACCTTTTGACATAATAATTGCAGTTTTGATGTCCTTCGGTAAAAAGCCAAGTTGATTCATGCGGAAAAAAATATCACCGCCAACAGCGGCGGAGCATTGCAGCTGAAGAAAGGCGGATAAAAGGAAAACCGCAAATTTTAAATTAAGCAGAGACTTCGTTTGCATTTGAGATTAACTCATTCTAAAGTTTAACTATACCGATACCCGGATGGTCGGAGAGAGTAACTTTTCCGTCAATTATTTTTGTCCCTGAGTAAATATCGTTTCCGATAAGGAGCGCACCATCGAGGTCCGCCCAATCAACCATTGGGGCAAGATGTGAAGCGGCAGATATTGCGCAAGAGGTTTCAGTCATACATCCAAGCATGACTTTCATTCCCAAAGCTCTTGCCAAGTTTAACATTTTGTGAGCTTCTCGCATCCCGGTACTCTTCATCAATTTGATATTAATACCGGAGTAGACACCTTTTGCCTTCAAAACATCCGGCAACCGTTGAACGGCTTCATCCCCCATAGTTAGAAGCGGAGAATGTTCAGTCAACCATGCGTTATCCTCAATATTTTCTTTTGGCATCGGTTGTTCTATAAAGAGGATGTTTTTCTCTTTTAACCAGTGAGCCATTTCGAGAGCAAAGTTTTTATCTTTCCATCCTTGATTCACATCAACAGTTATTGGTTTATCGGTAACCGAGCGAATAGTTTCAATCATTTGCTTATCGGTATCTCTTCCCAGTTTTACTTTTAATATTTTATATTCTTCAGCCTCTTTAACTTTTTGCCGTACCACTTCAGGTGTATCAATGCCAATGGTAAATGAAGTAACGGGAGTTTTTGTTTTATCGTATCCCCAGATATTGTACCACGGTTGATTCATCAATTTGCCGACTAAATCGTGCATGGCAATATCCACCGAGGCTTTTGCAGCAGGATTTTTTTCTTCAAGTGAATCAACGTAATCTAAAATTGTTTCAAGCTCAAAAGGATTTTTGAATTGTTCCAAATTCACTTTGGAAAGAAAGGCTGTTGCCGTAGCATGGCTTTCGCCCAAATACGGAGGCATAGACGCTTCACCGTACCCAATTACTCCATCGTACTCAATCTCCGTTAGCACTACAGGAGTTGTACTCCGTGAGCTTGTAGCAATGGTGAAGACATGTTTTAATTCGAGAGTGTATGGACGAAATCTAAGTTTTAAAGTTGATGACTTCATACTCTTTGAAATTCCTTTTGTAATAAGTGTTGCGGGAAAAGTTGAACCGGCCATAACGCCCAATGCCACACTTGATGTTTTTAAAAAATCTCTTCTATTTTGTCCCATTAGTTTTCCTCAATCTATTTATAATAATTGTTCAAATCGATAGCCTGTACGCCATTTTGATTTAACGAGGTAATTAATCGTTTTGCTCGAATAAAAGTAGTTAATCTATGTTTACTGAAATTTGAACGGTTTTTATTGAGGCTATTTATTCTCACTCTTCCGGAGGCATGAATAAACTCATAATCACCCAAGTAAATTGCCACGTGAGTTATTCGTTCTTTTTTTGTTGATGTTGCCCTTGTTCCAAAGAAGAGTAAATCTCCCGGCTTAAGCTGTGAAAAATCGTTTTCGGTATCCACTTTCTCGCCAACAAAAACCTGCTGTGAAGCGTCTCTGGGAAGAATAACACCGTTTGCAAAAAAGACTGTCTTCGTAAAACCGCTGCAGTCAAGTCCTTTAACCGAAGTTCCTCCCCATAAATATGGAATACCAAGAAATTTCTTTGCCGTTGAATGGACATTATCAGCGGATAGTTTTCTTTCACTCATCCAATGCAAAAAATTATCAGCTTCGGTTTTTTTGACAAAAGCGTTTCTTCCATCGGGAAATGAAACCGAATAAAATCCGTTTGTCTCCCCCGTTAGTCTTAGCAAAGCACCAAAAACCAAATCAGAGACTACCCCTTTTTTATCGTCGGCAGATTCGTAAGCTGTTCCAAATGACTGAGTATAAATAATTTTGTCTGCTTTTTTCCACGATTCAGCTTCCTCCTGAGTTACGCGCTGAATTCCATCCCCGTCAACCCAACTTATATAACTATCCGGAGTTTGAATTAAATACCAATCGTCGTACGATTTTTTATAGACTTTTACCACCATGCCGAGTAGAGCTTGAGTTGCTAATTCCGCGGCATGTTCGGGTTTGGTACGAAGATTGGCAACCGAGATTGTAACAATACCATAGGTTTTTTCACCAAGTGAATCGCCGGGTAAAACATTGATTTCATCTTTAGTGCTTAATCCCAAAAGCTCTTTTAACAATTTTTGTTTGGCATCGGGCAGGTTCGTTTCGCCCGTAAGAATAACCGTTCCGGTTTGCTCTTCGGCTTGGATGTTAAAGATTGCTGTTCTTTTATCGGGTGCGAATTCATCCTTTACGGCATTGATTTTTTCTTCAACTAATTGGACGTGTGTTTGTGCAGTTGTCATGATTTGTATTGCTATGAGTAAGAGGCTAATACCACAAATTCTCTTCATCTAAAATCCATTTATAATTCTTCTGAAAGATAAAAATATTTGAGCAATATTTACCAAACTTAAGGAAGGTACCGAATCACATCTTAAAATTTTCTTCATTTTCACCTCTAAAGTTTTTATATTTCTTCATAAAAATAATTCAAATAGGAATCGTTTGCTTCTTCACCAGATAAGTCAATCATTTCAAAAGTATGCAACGTTGGATGCATTTTGTATTAATAACGTTCATTACACCTACGAAAACCTCGCCAAAGCTGTCTCAAAAATCAGAAAAGCAGTGGAATCGGAAACCGCCACAGGACAAAAACTTGTTGGACTGATCGCTTTTGAATCACATGATTTTTATACCTATGCTGCAATTTACGGAACGCTTTTCGGCGGAGCGGGATATGTCCCCATCAATCCGAAAAATCCGCTTGAAAGAAATAATTCTGTAGTTCAACAAGCGGAATTAAAAACAATTCTCACAAGCAAGATTGACGACCGGGTTACCGAATTAGCCGAAGCGAATAATTTGAAAGTGATAGTTACTTCCGATTTGGAAGAGGTAGAAATTGATTATTCCCTCCCCAACATTTCTGATGAAGAAATCGCGTACATATTGTTCACGTCCGGAAGTACGGGAGTTCCTAAAGGTGTTCCCATTTTGCGGAGGAACGTTGACGCCTTTATTGACGCATTTTACGCGCATGGCTACTCTGTAAATTCTTCCGATCGATTTCTTCAGATGTTCGACCTTACTTTTGATTTTTCCGTTGTCTGCTATTTTGCCCCGCTTGTTGCCGGAGCTTGTATTTATCCCATTCCTTCAGAGGGAATAAAATACGCAAACGTTTATATGACGTTGGAGGAACACCAAATTACTTTTGCATGCATGGTTCCTTCTATTATCGCTTATCTGAAACCTTATTTTTCCGAAATCTCACTTAACGAATTAAAATATTCTCTTTTTTGTGGTGAAGCTCTTTACGAAGATATTTCGAGAGACTGGCTGAAGTGTACTCCGAACGGGAAAATTATTAACGCTTACGGACCCACTGAAGCAACGGTTTTCTGTCTCCTTTATGATTATGACCCAATCAAATTTGCTAAAACATTCAATGGTTCTCTCGCGATTGGAAAAGAGATGGAGAATATGAAGGCAGTAATTGCTGATGAACGCAATAATATTTTGAAACCGCATGAACAAGGGGAAATTTGTTTGAGCGGACCTCAAGTAACTCCCGGATACTGGAAAAATGAGCAAAAAAACTTGGAAGCATTTTTCGATGTTGAGAAAAATGGAGTGAAGGAAATTTATTACCGGACCGGTGACCTTGGAATGATAGACGACGAGGGAGATTTTTTCTACTGCGGACGAGTCGACTTCCAGGTAAAAATTCAAGGGTTTAGAGTAGAGCTCGGAGAAATTGAACATCACGTCCGTAATTTTACAAATATTGTAAATGTCGCCGCTGTTCCCGTGCAAAACAATTCCGGAACCACCCAGCTTCATTTATTTCTAGAAAATTTTACGGGCAACTTGAAAGAACTTGAGGAATACTTAGCGGGTAAAGTGCCGATTTATATGGTGCCCACCACCATGAGTTCTCTTCCTCAATTTCCCCTTAATATGAATGGAAAAGTTGATAGAAAAGCTTTAATCAAAATGGTACCGAACAATTAGGAGGAGCCCAGCGTGGAATTTATTGATCAGGTCAAATTTAGACCTGCAACTGTGGATGACGTGGATTTCATAATTACAACAATTATCGAAGCCGAAAAAAGTGGAGAAACCACAATTAGTTCGTGTAAAATTTTCCAATTTACGGAAGAAGAATACCGGACTCACTTACAGGATATTCTGTTGAAAGAACTTGTTGATTACGAATATTCCCTTTCGGGATTTTTAGTTGCGGAATATCAGAATGAGGTAATTGGAGCATTGGGCTCCTGGGTTGAGGAAGAAAACGATGTACCGAGTTTTATGATAAAAGCGAACGAGGTAATTCCTCTTATCCATCCCGACAAAAAAAATGAAGTAATGCAGGCGCTCCATTTAATCAAAGGATTTAATATAAAGCGCCAAACCCACTTCATTCAACTTGAGTATGCATTTGTATCAGAGGAATACAGAAGAAGAAAGGTATTCACAAATTTGATTAAGCGATCGATCGCGAAGCATGCCAAACGCGGTGTACCGTTTCAAGGAGTTCAGGCCATTCTTCTCAAAATGAACTTCAAGTCTTATAACGCGTTTAAAAATCTTTCCTTCAAGATTTCTGAAGAGAAAAAAGCGCAAAATGAACAAACACTTGAATTTTATCCTTATGATACGAAGGTTGCTTTAACAATAGACAAAGCAACCGCTGATACTCTAATAAAAAATTTGCCTCTCTAATGGACTTTTTAACCTTACGGCAAAATCTAACTAAAGATTTTTCTGATTTTAAAAGAATCAAAATCGCATTACTTGGCGATTCCTCTACTCAATTCTTAGCTCAATCATTGCGCGGTTATGCCTATGAATATCAATTCGCATTCGAGTTGTTTGAGTCCGAGTACAACCAGGTTGAGCAGGAAATTTCTTCACCCAATTCTGAACTTTACCATTTTTCTCCAGTTTATCTTTTCCTCTTTCTAAGCACACAAAAACTGCAGAAAGACTTTTATAAAAAGCCGGGCGATGAAAAAACAACGTTCGCTGAAGATACATTAAAGAAAATTGAACATTTGTTAGCATTGATCAATGCAAAGACAAATACAAAAATTCTTTTACCACTTTTTTCTGAAATAAATGATTATTCCTTTGGCAATTTTGCGACAAAAGTCGAGCAGTCACTTATTTATCAACTAAAAAAATTGAATTTCCTCTTGATGGAGTTCGCGAAGAAGTGTCCAAACCTTTTTCTAATTGATCTTCCTTCTTTGGAGAGAGAAACCGGTGATTCCTTAACCCGTGATAAAAAACTTTATATTTCCGGTGACTTCATTTACCACATTGACTTTTTCCCCATTATAGCAAAACATGTTTGTGATATTATCGCAGCTTCACTCGGAAAAATAAAGAAGTGTCTGATAGTAGATTTGGATAATACCCTTTGGGGCGGCATAATCGGCGAGGACGGAATTGAACGTATTCAAATTGGCGGACTTGGAATCGGGAAAGCTTTTACAGAACTGCAACAATGGATTTTGGAGTTAAAAAATCGTGGAATTATTCTCGCCGTATGCAGTAAAAACGACGAAGATACAGCCAAAGAACCTTTTCAAAAGCATCCGGAAATGGTTTTACGCCTGGATGATTTTGCGCTTTTTTTAGCCAACTGGAATTCCAAAGCTGAGAATATTAAATATCTCAAGTCGGTTCTGAATATTGGATTTGACAGCATGGTGTTTGTGGACGATTCTCCTTTTGAGCGAAACTTAGTTAAATCACATTTTCCGGAAATTTGCGTCCCGGAACTTCCCGAAGATCCCGTGGAATATTTGACGTTTCTCCAAAAATTAAATCTCTTTGAAACCACATCTTATTCCGAGGAAGATCAGAACAGAACGAAGCAGTATCAACAAGAATCTCAACGAACTGCTTCACAAATGACATTCTCAAGCGAAGATGAGTATCTGGAAAGTTTGGAGATGAAATGCAATGTCAAGCCGTTTGATTCATTTACCATCCCGAGAATCGCTCAATTGACACAACGCTCAAATCAATTTAATCTTAGAACAATTCGCTACTCCGAATCAGATATAAAGTCGATAACTTCTTCAGACGAATATATTGCACTTTCTTTTTCGCTTAAAGATAAGTTTGGAGATAACGGACTTATCTCTGCGGTAATTCTGAAAAAAGAGACGGAAACTCTTTTCCTCGATACGTTTATTATGAGCTGCAGAGTGCTGAGGAGAGGTGTTGAATTCTTCATCTTAAATCAGCTTTGTAAAATAGCTGAAGAAAAAGGCTTTGCGTATATTACGGGAGAATATATTCAAACTTCTAAAAACGGACTCGTAAAGAACTTGCTCGCAGATCTCGGATTTACTCAAAAAAACGATATATGGCAATTGGCGGTTGGTTCTTATATGCCGAATAAAACTTTCATCAGCAAAGATTAAACGATTAATGCAACATTTTCTTAGCGATTTGACTAAAATTTTCAGAACTGTTTTCCAAAATCCTTTGTTAGAAATATCAAAGGAGACCAAAGCGGCTGATATTGATGGATGGGATTCACTTCAACATTTTATTCTTATCCTTTCGATTGAGAAGCATTTTAATATTAAATTTACAACCGAAGAAAGCCGAAATTTTTTAAATGTCGGCCAAATAATAGACTCTTTAGAAAAAAAACTGAATCACCAGTAACTAATTTATGCCTAACAATATACGGTACCATTTTGCAACATCGGAGGATTTGGATTTTGTAATTGAAGCGATCGTTGAATCGACCAAAAGTGGTACCGATCGAATAAGCTACTGTGGTTTATTCAGCCTTTCCGAAATGAGATTTCGGGAAATATTAAAACAAGTTGTGGCAGAGGATGTTGGTGGAAATGATTTCAGTTTAACTAATTACTTAATTGCGTCGATAGACGGTAATCCGGTAGGTGCTTGTTGTGCATGGATTGAGGCATTAGTTGGCGTTCAAAGCAATCTTCTGAAATTCAACCTTTTATTCCCGCATCTTGAGGCAGAAGAAGTTCAGAATGCCAAAAACATAGCTCAATTTGTTAGACCACTCCAGTTAAACCGAGAACCATTTTCACTCCAAATCGATTCGGTATATGTAAAACCGGAATTTAGAGGAATGGGATTAAGTCAAAAAATTATCCTTGAGCAATTTCGATTTTTTTCGGAAAAAAATCCGGAGATTACAAAAGCTCAATTAATAGTAATTAAACCAAACACCGGAGCAATTCGTTCGTACGAAAAAATCGGATTTAAAGTTATTCAGGAAGCAGAAGCAAATAACGAGGTTGTTAGCAAAATATTTCCGGCGACTATTTTTATTTTGATGGAAATGCCCCTTCCCCACCACGAATACGCTCTTAGAACTTAGGATTCATGATAGAACATTTAGTAATTCGACAAGCTACAAAAGCTGATATTCCTTTTATAATTGAAACGATTATAGAAGCTGATAAAAGTAGTACTCCCATAAGCAGCGCCTGCAATATTCTCAACGTAACTGAAATTGAGTATAAAACCATATTATCCAATATTCTCGATGAGAATATCGAAGGACAAGAATTCAGTCTTTCCGGCTTTTTAATTGCCGAGTTGCATGGTAAATCGATTGGAGCGCTCGGTTCTTGGGTGGAAGGTGCGGTAGGCGTCTCCAGCTATCTTCTTTACAGCAATATTTTATTGCACTACATAGATAAATCAAAAATTCCAGCAATTTTAGAAAAGTTTAAAATCACAAAAGAAATAAGCTTTAGAAGAGAAGAAGGGGCAATTCAGTTTGAATACGGTTATGTATTGGAGAATTTTAGAAGACAGGGTGTGTACACAAAATTAATGACCGAAAGCGTGAAAAGATATTACTTACAAGATAAATCAATCGCAAAAGTTCAGGGCATCTGTTTTAAAGATAACTATAAATCGTTAAACGCATCGTTAAAATTAGGCTTCGAACTCATTGAATCGAAAGTCTCGGAGAGTGATGAGATTAAAAAAATCTTTCCGTATAACGAAAAAGTTTTAATAGAAATGAGCAAAACAAAAATGGATGAAGTTTCACTCCGATAATTCCCCTTCAACCAATTCTATCAATCCAAACAGTTTACTAAACAGCCAAACAATTTTTCGGTTCTCAAATGCAATGGCTTCAACCGGTTTTGCTATTTGATGAAATCCGTTCTGCTTTGCAGCAGCTAGTGCGTTATCAATATTATCAACCTTGTAACAAAGGTGATAGAGACTCTGCCCTTTCTCCAATATCCCGTTAACGGGTGAGCTTTCTCCGTCCGGTTCAATCAATTCTACCCGCGTACCGTGCAGTGAAAAAAAAGCGACATTAACCTTTTGAACCGGATCGCGAACTTTTTCTAATGTTGAAGAAAACGATTCAATCGATCTAACGGCAATGCCAACGTGATCTAATTCAGCATTATTTCCAAAAAAATTGAATTCCGGTAAACTACTATTCATCACTCATCTTCTCTTGAATCTCAATTTGATTGATTTTGGGGTACAACTCATTACAATTCCACGTGAATAAATTTCGATTTTCATCAAAAAAGAAACCGGATTTGGTTTGAAAAAACTCCCTGCAAGGTTTATTTTTTGGTGTTTCGATGAACTGCGCTTCCAACAATTTAATTGCCTTGGACTTACAAAATTTTACGGCGTGTGAGAGCATCAACTCTTCAACTTTACGCCCCATTACTCTGCAGCTTAGGAGAAAATCTATAATAACAGCTTTTGCAGCATCATATTGCAAGCTAAGAATGCCGGTCAATCCCGAATCACCGAATTTATCAGCTACTCGGAAGGTCCATAAGCTATGGTTTTGTTCTCTTGCCCATTGCTCCAGTTCAGCATCACTTAATCTCCTCGTTGTTAAATTCATCTGATTTGTTTTATTCAAGAGCTGAACTGATCTCTGCAAATTTTCTTTGGTCAAAGGTTCAATCGTTACAACGGTTTTCAAGGACGAGATCCAGTCGTCTATTGATTGAATCGAACTTCTCGATTCATTCCTCTTGTTTTCCGCTTTATAAAGTTGTGTTCTTTGCATGTCCTCCGCAGTTACAAAGGGAGTATCAAAACAAGTTAGATGATGGAGCGCCTTTGAGTAATTCATCGAATCTTTAGGCCAATCCGGGACTAACATTTCTGGAAACGCTTCTTTTACTCGTGCACGCTCAACAGGATTATCATCAATAAACACAGCCGATTGCGAGCCAAGATTTATCCGCTGCAGCATCTTCGCAATATTTTCCGATTTATCACTCCAATTAATTTCCCAATCAACAAAATCGTTTCTCGTTAAAATCATCTCCGGATTTTTTTCAATTGCGCCAAGAGCAGTTTCCTCATCGTTTTTGCTTGCTATCGCTAAAAGAATCCCTCGGTTTTTAAGAGTTTTTAGATTCTTCTGAAAATCAACGAATGCCTCCCCTGCAAAATGATGCCCACCCAATTGAAGATTTACCCATCCAATGTCTCCGACTATTCCACCCCAAAGAGTGTCATCCAAATCAAGGAAAATAATTTTTCTGGTACCACCCGATAAAGACATGAGAGCAGACTTTAATTCTGCCGCTGCTGCTTTGAAAACATTTTGTGAAAACGGAGTTTTACTCATGTACCAAAGTTTCGGATTGAATGCTTCTCCTTCGCTTTTTTCTATCCATTTTTGCGCGTCTAGGAGGTAAATATTGTTACTCGAAGCAAATTGACGGGACAATTCCAGATTCATCTGCAAAAGACAATTTGCAATTCCCGTGTTGTATTTTAAATCGTTAAATCCAAGTCCGCGATAGGTGCCGGGTAAAATCCACGAAGCCACAAATGTGTAAGGAACCGATTCAGCGTGCTTCACTACGAGGTGAGAAAATTCTATAACCTCTTCCATAATTTTCTGAAATTCAACCTCTTCACCTTGAAGAAGTTTAGCAAAGGTTTCACTAATCGCTTGCGGAAGGGTCCAGATAAAGCTAAATAATTTCTGTTCATTTGACGACGTCAATAGCTGATGAATAACTTGACCATAAGGAGTGGTAATCGGAGTAATACTCGGTAAGGTTGCATCGTTCAACAAATAGTCAGTTAAATTCTGCACGTTAAATGTCGAAATAAAAAGACCCTGATGATTTGATTTGTTTGGCATAGTACGATTAGTACAAAATGAGATTCGGTCGAAGTTTTAATTTGAAGTTACTGTACGGAAGGGTTAGCGTATCAATATTTTTAAGTGCGAGAGAGATTTTTTTTACTTCATCCACTAGTCGAGCCGCAATTGTTTCCTCTTTAAATTCACCAAAGCTCGAACAGTTTTCATCTATAGCGATATGCATTATTTTAATATCAGTTGGGGCGTCCCTGTAAAACATTACCACCCCAAGCAGATGTGCATTCTCGCTTTCGTCATCAAACGCGTACAATACTTGGTGCGATGAAATATGGTCGAATGTGAAGTGGAGGAAATTGCCTTTTGATATTAGATGCGGTATACCAAAGACTTCTACCGCTTCATCTATTTTGGGAAGATGTTTTCGTTGGTGTGGATTAAAATAGAAAATCTGTTCGATTTCCGGTTTATATTGTTTGGGAAGTTTCGATCTAAAAAAGATGTGCTGCATCTCTTTACTTACTTTTTTAATAATTCAACAATGTAATCCGCAAGTGTTTCTATTGTTCTAAACGGTGAATGCTCCACCGGTA
>Ga0172368_10002362_pt1 | contig 24167 bp, 26 predicted proteins | sample Lak11m_FD_114540 | JGI IMG/M metagenome (GOLD analysis project Ga0172368, IMG submission 114540) | Freshwater microbial communities from Kabuno Bay, South-Kivu, Congo - kab_022012_11m | ecosystem: Environmental > Aquatic > Freshwater > Lake | place: Democratic Republic of the Congo: South-Kivu...
ACCAAGTGCTTTCAGACGATTATCTGTTTGAGCCAGTATATAAAATTTTTTTGGAATAGAAGGTAGGATATCATCTATTTGAAAATTTAGAACCGTTCTATGGTTTTTGCCTGGGGCTCAATTTAGTTCTCAATAGAGTCTTCAACAAGAATCCCTTTGGGGACTTTTAAAACTTTTGTAATAAGATGGGGACACAGACTATTAAGGGCTGTCGACGCGCTGATAACCTGTCTGGTTGTGACATCAGGCCATAAATAAAAAAAAGATGTCTCTAAATCAAAAAACTAAATTGGGTTTCTTCCTCTATGCATGAGGAGCAGATAACTATAATTTATTCCTTCCCATAAATATTGCCAGTAATGCAATAAGAGTCAGCGCCATTTCAAATCCAGGTGTCTTTGCAACCGTTGTGACAGCCGGGGGTGGAGTTACGGTTGCCGTTGTCTGGACTGTCGTGGGCGAGGCTGCTATGATATTTGGATTCAATGAACCTGGTTTATCATTTGGATCACCTGGGAAGGTCAGATTCCTGATCTCCTGAATATTGGTGAAACCATCGTTATCAGAGTCTTTCATTTCTATGAATGTGAAATTCCCTGGTATTCTCGATTCTAGATTAGTAAAATTCCTTGTTTTTTGATAATCCACACCATATGGATTCAATGGAATATTAGTGATATTTGATATGTGGCAAATCTCACATGAATCAATCTTTGTGCCTATAGTTACTGGATATTTATTTTCGAACTCAGCGAGGAAATTCGGCCGCGAAATAGCTTCCTGCACTCCTGAAATAAATACTGCAGTCGCAATTATCAATAAATTAATTATTTTTCTGTTCATAATTATAAAAAAAGTAGATTTGCCCAAATATTGATTATATCTAGGCAAAAATAATTACTCTGTATCTTTTTCTTTATCTTCGTTCTTCATTTTTCCTGCCAGCGCCAGAGCAGCGATCGTTCCTGCTACCGGGAGAGCTATGCTTGGGAATTCTGGAATAGAGGCGCCACCTGTTGCCCCCGTTCCTCCCACAACCAGTGGCCGCATCATATCATGCTCCTCATGCTCCAGGATGTGGCAGTGCCATACGTATTCATGCCCACCGGTGCGTGGACTTTCCGGAACTGGGAAGGGCAGACCAGGTGAATCAGATGGTAGAACGAACTTCATAATTATGGTAGTGACCTCCCCTGGATGCATCTTGACGGTTTCTTTCCATCCCTTTTCAGTGTCCTCAGGACCGCGAGCGGTGCCCAGACCTGTCGGCGTGCCGAGACCTGTCACTGTGTCATACGAGTAACTTGAGAATGGCTGCCGCTTGAGGAGCTGTACATTCACCAGGTGGAAATGCATAGGGTGCGTATCCATTGTGAGATTGGCAATCTCCCATATTTCAATATCACCAGGCATCGGGTGCTCCGTTAGAGCAGAATCATACTGCCTGGCGAAATTGGGTGCGGTTGGCGGGTCTATTGTGTAGACATTACTAAGAATACCACCTGTTACAGTAGGTAGAGGTTCGCTGTGGTTTGTACCCAACATCTGGATCAAGCGCCCATTCTCATCGAAGACTTCGTTCAAAGTTAACTTCCGGAGTCTTATGGCTGAGGCTGGATTCAAGGGTGAATCTATCCCCGGCATTGGTGTCAATGTGGTAATGAGCAGCGGATCATCAGGAGGAAGTGTAATCGAGCTGCCGACATCGAATCTCATGATATTCCGCGTATTGTGTCCAAGAACTGCAAGTGTATCTATATCTTGGTAGTCGTTGAGCGGGTCTCCTCCAGGATACGGCCCTGGCGCATCATTGTAGAGAATTAATGACTTTCCCTCAAAACCCTTAAAGTCGATGATGACGTCCCAGCGCTCTGCTGGCGCCGTGATTAAGCTTCCTCCCGGATTCGCGGGGAGAACCTCTGATGGAATTGTGGCGGGAGCGGTGGGAGGTATATATTTCATCGGCTGGTTCGAATAAACTTTCACCGGCTTAGTCAGGAAGCCACCCTCATTGCCGATAACCAGGAAATCTGGACCCGGTGCGTTAGTTGGTATAGCTGCGGCCGATCCGTACGATGTACCCGAACCGAGAGTGATGCCACCTGTACTATCAGCCACGTACAACTGCAGGTTCAGGAACCTGGCCCCGCAGGCATTCAGGATGCGCAGGCGATAGCGACGTGGTTCTACTGCTTTTTTGGGATGTACAACGCCGTTGACAAGCATAGTATCGCCAAAAAACTCCGGGATCGCAGAAGGATCTGTAAGAGTAGATGGATCAGGAAGTAGTGGATTTATATCATATGCGCTTCCCCACCGACCAGATGGACCATTTTCATATTTGTGCGGGTACCACAGACTGCCCGCCGCCGAAGGACCTGTCCAGTTAGCATCATAATTAGGACTTAAAGGGTTATTGATACCATCATTCACAAAGATCTTATCCTGGAAGACAAGAGGAATTTCGCGCCCGCCACGTTCTATGAAATCTGGCAAGCCATCGCCCGTGATAGAGGAGTCAAGAACATATTCCTTAAGCGTTGTGTCCCATTTAAGTCCTGCAAGATGAGCTTCCTCATCATCGCGGAGGATATAAGCACTTGCGATGCCGGCATAGGCGTTGAGCCGTGTAATGCCAATCGCGTGGTCGTGGTACCACATTAACCGCGCGCTCTGGTTGTTAGGGTAGTAATATTCAGCTTGACCTGGGCCAAGAGAAGGTTTCAGAATTTTTAAGATGTTGCCATCTGTTGACGGAACACTTAGCCCGTAATCGCCATCCGTTACATTCCCAAACCAGGAGAAAGGTCCTCCATCACTGATCCAAGGTACCAGACCCCCATGCAGATGCACTGATGTCTTGTTATGATGTCCAGACACCACGCCCATAATTGTAGGATCGACAGGAAGGATGTGGGTAGTTGGCAGCATGTTCGTGAAAGTGATCTGGATCGGGTCGCCCCTACGTGCCACTATGATCCCGCCGAGGTGCCTTTGTTCAACTGCTCCGCCAAGAGTATCCTGTGGCTTATATCCCCAGAGGGTTGTTGTTTTGGTGCCCATGCTAGAATGTAGTGTGTCCGTATACTCTTTGATGTCGATTTTATAATGGAGGCATCCCCCAGCTCCAGACCCCCCATCCGGCACAGCCACAGGGATACCATTGGAATCGAGTGGGTAAACCCCGCGCAGTTGCTCGGTGAATTTTGACAGCCCTGTGCTCTGGTAAAATGCTGATGCCGGTAATGCCGGGTCAAAGCCTACATATCTTCCCAACGCTACAGCAGCCACGGTCGCGCCTGCAAGCTGGCAGAACCTTCGCCTGCTCATGTTCATAAATGGTTTTTTTTCTACACAATTATCGTGTATCGTTTTTTCTTTATTGTTATTCATACAATCACCCCTAACGTAATTAATAACCTTATTTTCAATAGAAGGTTATATTTTGTATGGTGTCTTAATAGTATATATTTTTATTGGTTCATGGTTTATATTATTACACTAATTATTATGATGATGTCTAATCTATTGTAATTTGAGAGAAGTCAGGGTAAGTATTAGTTATTGAAAAATAACTACCGAAAAATCTGGGAATATTGATGAATTTTAGGGATGTCACCCAACAACCAACCAAAAACTTTATAGAAAAATATATGGATATTCCAAATAATATAACAAATACAGGTTATAACAATAAGGTGCAAAATGAGTATTAAATTAGGTTTCGTTGTTTCTGAATTCAATCGGGATATTACAATCCAGATGGAGACGCTGGGAAAAGAACATGCTGCATTCCTTGGCGCAACGGTCGATAAAATATATTATGTCCCGGGCGTTTTTGACATGCCGCTTGCAGTAAAAAAAATGGCAAGCGATAAGACAATAGATGCAGTTGTGACTTTAGGCTGCGTTATACAGGGGGCAACAAAACATGATGAAATAGTGATACAGCATGCAACCCGTAAGATTGCTGACCTTGCTCTTGAATTTTCAAAACCCATAACGCTTGGCATATCAGGCCCTGGCATGAGCCGGCTTGATGCATTTGAGCGTATAGAATATGCAAAAAGGGCAGTTGAAGCTGCTATAAAAATGGTTAAGATGCTAAAACAATAGTCATATAATTATAACCATAACATATAAACACTCCAAGATACATAGTATTACTAAAGGGAGGTTGAACATGGAACTTAAGATACCGGTCAAAGAAATAATGACCCGTGACGTTGTGACAATAGACATCAAAAGCGATGTACAGAAATTAGCGAAAAAAATGCTAACATATAAAGTTGGAAGCGTTATTGTCACAGATAAGAACCAGCCCGTTGGAATAGTAACAGAACGGGATATTGTCAGGAAGAACGTTTCCAGGAATTTAAAACCCGAAGAAATCTCTATTAGGGAATTAATGACAGCTCCTCTTTTAACAATACCTTCCACAGAGGATGTTACAGATATAATGCATAAAATGGTAAAGCTTGAAATAAGGCGGCTTCCAGTCGTGGAAAAAGGAAAACTTGTAGGTTTAGTTACAGATACTGACTTAATTGCGATATCAGCAGAAATGGGCAATATATTTTCAGATCTCATAAAGATGCATCGAGAAAAGTTGCTTTCCATGGATACACCTGGTCAGGTTATGAAAGGTATATGCGAGGATTGCGGATATATATCTGACAACCTGCAATTAGTGGAAGGAAAAGTTCTCTGTGAAAGCTGCAGGGAAACTTAAAACTATAGCAATTAACGGATTTTAGACAACAACATAATTATACATTATAAAAGGAGTATAATATGAAAGTAAAAGACGTAATGACTAAAAACCCTGTTTTTTTACAGGACTCGGATTTTATGACACATGCACGCCAATTGATGCGTGACAGGCATTTTAGGACCATGCCTGTGATCGATGCAAAAAAAAGAGTCGTGGGAATTCTTACGGAAAAAGAATTATTGAATATATATTCCACAAAATCAAATGTAACAGTTCAGGGTTTCACATCAGAGTTCCCATTTGTTTATCCGGAAACTGACATGATGGAAGCAGCAAAATTAATGATCGAAGCAGATATGGGGCGTGTTCCCGTCCTGAAATCAGGACAGGACATGACGCTTGCGGGACTCTTAAGCGTAGTTGATATCTTCAGGAACCTGAAACCTGAAAAAATACCTCACAAAAAGCTCTCTGAGATTATGACAACTGATGTCAGGACACTTTCTCCTAAAGACAATATAGCAAAAGCCTGGATGAACATGAAAGAAACCGGTTTTTCAGGATTTCCCGTGTTAAAAAACGGAGAACTTGTGGGGATGGTAACACGGCGAAATATAATCAATGCCGGATATGCGAGAATCGAAATGGAGGACAACCAGGGAACAAAATCCACCATGTCGCCGGCTGTTGAGAAGGTCATGAGCACGCCAGCGTATACATTATCCTCTGAATCTACGATCGCTGAGGCAATACAGGCTTTCCTGAAACTCGATGTGGGAAGGATCTCAATAACGAATGATGGGAAACTTGTGGGTATAGTTGACAGGAACGATATAATAAAAGCATTCATCTGAAGGTGTTTTATGAATCTATCTGGAAGTAATATTAAAATTAATAAACAAGGCAGGAAAGGTTATATGCGCAATATGGGGCCACTGGATTTCAAATCAAGGATATCTGAAAGACCCGGCGATATAATGACTCTGGCCTCAAGTGAAGTTATCACTATTCCACCCACTATGCCTGTGATAGGGGCAGTCAAGACCATGCTGGATCATGGATTTCGCAGAATTCCCATAACTGACGCCGGGACTCACCACCTCAAAGGGATCGTTACATCGCAGGACATTGTGGATTTCCTTGGCGGCGGAAAAAGGAATTTGATCGTCAAGAACAAATTCAAAGGCAATCTACTTGCCGCCGTGAACGGGAGTATCAGTGAGATCATGGAAGAAAATGTGGTCTCAATTAATATAAAGGACTCGATAAAAGATGCACTGAACGTGATGTTGAAGGAGAATATCGGAGGTATTCCGATAACGGATAGTGAAGGGACCGTAAAAGCGATCGTTTCAGAAATGGATTTTGTCTTTCTATTATCAGATATCGTTACAGGAAAGACAGTTGAATCATACATGAGCAAGAAAGTAGTAACTGCGCCTTCAAATATGTCAATAGGAGCCGCAACAAAGTCCATGATCAACAATGGATTCAGGAGACTTCCGGTTCTTAAGGATGACGTTCTAATAGGCATCGTAACGGCTTCGGATATCATGCGTTTTCTGGGAAGCGGCGATATGTTCGAACGGCTTGTCACAGGGAATGCTGCTGAGGTTTTCAAAGTTCCCATCAGCTTACTTATAAAAAGGGACATCATATTTACAGGTTCGGATGTTGACCTTGGGGAAGCTGCAAATATGATGCTTGATAAGAATGTTGGCTCACTACCCGTGCTTGAAGATGGGGAATTGAGAGGCATCATAACAGAACGTGATTTTGTAAGAGCATTTGCAGATTAAGAGGTTTTCATGAAAATAAAAGAAATAATGAGTGCACCGGTTTATGTTGTATCGCCTGATGAAACGGTGGCAAGAGCAAGGAACCTGATGCTTCGCCATAAGATTGGGAGACTTGTAATAATCAATGAAAGTAAACCTGTTGGAATGGTAACAAAAAAAGATATTGTACGCAGACTTAACCAGGCTGAACCTCAATGGCGAAGGCGGCCAATAGATGATATACCTGTGAGCAAAGTGATGACACAGAGCTTGATAACAATATTCCCGGATGCGACACCAAAACAACTGGCGGAACTTATGACCGAGAATAATATCGGCGGACTACCTGTAGTAAATAATAATGACGAAGTGATAGGTATTGTCACAAAATGGGATTTGATCAAGTATTTTTCAGGATTGGAGCTTGACCTGAAAGTAAAGGATATGAAGATTGAACCGGCCCTCACGGTGCACAGGCATCATACGATAAGCCATATAATACATGAATTGCAGGAGAATTCAATCGACAGGGCGATCGTTTTTGAGGACAAAGATAAACCCGTTGGGATAATCACGAATTCGAATCTTACCTTTACGGAGATGAGAGACAAAACAGGCGGCCTTCCCCAAAAAGAAATAAAAATGACTCGAAAAGCGGACCATGCGGGAAGAAAACAGAACAGGTATATAAATGAAGTTCCTCTGGTTGCAGAAGATATAATGTCATGCCCGATAGTTACCGTCAATAATGAAGACCTTGCCACCTATGCTGCAGGGCTAATGGTAAAAGAAAAAATAAACGGCGTAGCTGTAACGGGAAATGGGGTTATGGGAATTTTGACTGGTGAAAATATAATCAAGACTATTATAGATATGTGAGATGATACTATGAGCGTAAAAAACATTATGAGTGAACCTATTACTGTGCATAAATCAGATACGATTTCGCATGCAATGGATTTGATGGATAAACATGATACACGCAGGCTTCTTGTGATTAACGGAAGTGAAATTATGGGTCTAATCACAATGAGAAATATTGCGAACAAACTTGGTACATGGAAGACTTCCAATCTTCCTGCCTCATCTTTGCATGTAGCAGCAGCAACAACCGATATTTTCACAACGGTGCTTCCGGATATGTCCTTTGATGATGCTATTGGTTTGCTGGACAGGAAAAGCGGAGTCCTGGTGGTAATGGATAACAACAAAATCAAAGGCTGGGTAACACCTAATGAAATATTGAAAAATGTGAAAGATTTGAAAGGATATGCTGCCCAGATCATGAAAGAACCGATCACAGTAAGCCCCGGTGATAGAGTATCTCATGCCAGGCGAATAATGCTGGACAACAATATCGGAAGGTTGCCGATAGTTGAAAATAATGATGTCGTAGGAATTATTACCGAGAAAGATGTTGCAAGAGCTATGATGAATTTCAGGGCTCTTGTTCCTGATAACCAGCAGGATGAGAGGATCAGGAATCTCATTGTGGGTGACATAATGACCCGGAATGTGAAATCAGTCCGAACCAACACACCAATAAGTGAAGTAATATCCATTCTCCTTACGGAAAATATTGGCGGGGTTCCTGTTTTGAACCTGAAAGATGAATTGGTTGGTGTTGTAAGCAGGAGGGGAATTATCAGGCATCTGGCGGCGAAAGGATGAGACGTGACGTCTCAGAACTGGTGAATAAATTAGACATCGCAAAATTATCAGAGCTTCTTGGAATTCCCGAACATAGCATAACAGGTGCCCTGAAACGAAAGACGCTGCAGTTTGTCCATGGGAAACGTGAGCTTTTCAGGTTTGATAAGCCCGTTTCCTCAGTGGAAGGGGGGACTTGCGTATTTCTTGAAGATCTTGAAGTAGTGAGGGGTTTTCCAAAGATATCGCGTACATTGATACTATATCCGAGCATTATCAAGCATTTTTCTTCCTGCAAGAAAGTTGCGGTAGAGGAAAAAATGAATGGGTATAATGTCAGGGTCGCCCTCATAAAGGATGAGATCGTGGCGATCACACGCGGTGGTTTCATATGTCCTTATACGACTGAAAAAGCAAATGACCTGGTAGACCGGGATTTTTTCCTTGACCATCCCGATCTTGTGTTATGCGGCGAGATGGTTGGACCTGATAGCCCTTATGTCCCAAAAACATTCTATAATATAGGATCACTTGATTTTTTTGTGTTTGATGTCAGGGAAAAGAATTCCGGAAATCCCCTGCCAGTCAATGAACGACGAAGACTAATGGATAAATATGTAATTAAGTCAGTGCAACTTTTCGGGGAATTCGATGTTGGTGAAGCTCACTCAGCAATAACCGAAATTATAAAGAGCTTCGGGGATACATTGCGAGAAGGCGTAGTCATAAAAGACCCGGAAATGAATATCCCATCGGTCAAATATACAAGTTCTCTTAGCAACTGCCAGGATTTGCGTTATGCGTTTGAATTCTATAATGATTTCGGGCGGGACTTTTTCTTCGGGAGGGTGTGCAGGGAAGCATTCCAGTCTGTGGAATGGGACGAGGATGAAGAAAGCGCAAGGAAAAGATGCCAGATGCTGGGGGAAAGCATCCTATTGCCTATGATTTCGACAATCAAAAAGAAAAAAGCTGGCGAAACTATAGCTGAAAATGTGCAAATAAGGGTGAAAAACCTGAACACGATTTCAGAATTTGAGGAATATTTGAGGTTGCTGGGGATAGATGCTGTTTTTGAAACACCTGAGAAAATGGGGGATGAATATCTTATAAGAATAAAAAAGATCCACCAAAGCACTAATGATAAAACGCAGACCATTCTTGGCGGCCAAATGTGGAGTTGATCAGTGCAAATTTGAGAATATATTGTGGTCAAATAAAACGTGACCGAAACAAATAATACCTATTTCCGATATAAGATATCACGGATAATCATGCAAGTTGATAATTGTTCATTCTGCTCAGACGAAAAATGCACAGCAGCAGACCTGGAAATATGTGATTTCGCAGGAGAAAATTTCAAGGAATGCCTTCGTTACAGGTTGCATTTCCTGAGACCCCAGCTCATGCAGCTGCGTTAGCAATCCTTAATAATCCTTATCTTTTAAGGAAGACAAAAAGAATTAAAATCCCGTTGAACTTGGGATAATAAAGGAGGAATCCATGACAAAATATCGTTGCACAGTTTGCGGTTATGAATACGACCCGGAAGTGGGAGATGCTCCTAAAATAAAACCCGGAACTACATTTGAGGATCTGCCTGATGACTGGGTTTGCCCTCAATGCGGCGTGGGCAAAGAAATGTTTGAAAAAATATAAGGCCATAATTGGGAAAATACCTAAATAGTATTGGCTCCAATAATTAGTTCGTATAATTACGAATAATATGAGGACAAAATGAAACAAGAACGCTGGGGCAACATAGGCTCAAAATTCGCGCATCTTACGAGCGCTCACCCGTGCTACAATGAAAAAGCTCATTTCACAACAGCAAGGATTCACTTACCTGTGGCTCCGCGCTGCAATATCCAGTGCAATTACTGTATCAGGAAACTGGATAAATGTGAACACAGGCCCGGCGTCGCCTCCAGTATTTTGAATCCTCGTGAAGCACTTGTAAGGGTGGATAAATACGCAAAGGAAATGCAAAATCTCAAGGTCGTAGGTATCGCCGGACCTGGTGAGGCGCTTGCGAATGAAGACTCCTTTGAGACTATGCGCCTTGTGCATGAAAAATATCCTGATCTTATAAAATGCGTGGCAAGCAACGGTCTTATGCTTTCCGAAAGAGTGGATGATCTTGTCAAAGCAGGAGTAACAAGCATCACTGTTACAATAAACGCGGTTGACCCTGAAGTCGGGGCAAAAATATATTCCTTCGTCAGATACCATGATAAAACTTATAGAGGTGTGGAAGGTGCAAAACTCCTGATCGAGAAACAGTTCGAAGGTGTAAAGAAGGCAAGCGAAGCCGGATTGAATGTAAAAGTAAATTTTGTGCTGATTCCTGATATCAATTTTGAGCAGGTAAAAGAAGTTGCGAAAAAAGCCGCAGAGAATGGCGCAATAATTATGAATATCATCCCAATGATACCGCTTAACAGGTTTGAAAAGGAAAGACCTCCGGATTGTGATGAACTTAATATGGCAAGAACCATAGCAGAAGAATTCCTGCCCCAGTTCAGGCTGTGCAGGCAATGCCGCGCAGATGCTGTCGGTGTTCCAGGCCAGGAACCCTGCGGTTCACCCGTGCAGCAGCGCACAACCAGTGAATACTATCATGCTTAATACGGATAAAAGAATTAGTAAGAAAGAGAGGTGAAAAAATGTGCTTTGCAGATTCATCAGTAAGTGTTGAACTCGAGGAAGGAAACCTCATAATGGAAGAGTATCAATGCATTGAATGCAATTTCAGTTTCCGCGGGATCGGGAAAAGAGTAAGATGCCCATCGTGCGACTCGACGAAGGTAAAGAAAGTTTAAATATCCCACAATCAGAAGCATTCTGCAAAATATTTCTATAATTTCAACATCTCTTCTGGAGTCTTCACAGGAATATCTGTGCGACCTTCAAAGTGTTTTACATTCCATGTCACAAATTTAGTGCAAGAATGTTCTTCTGCTACGCTCAGTATCAGAGCATCAGAAAAACTCATCTTCAGGGTTATTTTTTCAAAAACATTATCGAATAACTGTTCTACAAAAGCGTCTGGCGATTCGTATGAAGTTTCAGGAAACAGTATCTTTATAGTATATACTTCAGAAAATCCTTTGAGCAATTTTTTCAAATCGGTTGTACTCAGATTAAAAGAGACAATACCAAGAAGTTCGAATAAGTTGAAAATTGAAGTGCATTTATCCTTTAGATCGCTGTTTAGAAATTCATTTGTCACGGTATATCTGTTATCGTTTTTGAACAGCTTTTCAATCACAAAGATATCCGTGTCGATGAATATCATCGCCTTCTCCTGAGTTCTTGCATGACGCTATCGGCATCAGTTCCGAAGCGTTCTTTCCAATCATTTCCGAGTCTTACTTTTTCCCATATGGCATCTAAATCCTTTTTTGAATAATCCCGCCTTATTTTTCTTCCATGCAGCTCTTCTCTTATGAATATCGCTATATCGCTTTTTGCCTGCCCAAAACCTACAAAATGACGCACAGCATCGATAATTGCTTCGCTTTTGTTTTTATAAAATCCCTGCTTAACAAGGTCTTCTATGTTTTTCAGTAATACAGATGGCATTCTTATTTGTACTGCATTAGTTGTCATACATTATTTAGATATGACTGAATATACATATATCTTCTCCAGATCATGTGAGGATTTTAAGTTTAAGTTGGGATATAAAAGATAACAATGCCAAAATGTAACTATAAAAAACCGACTTCAGATTGGAAATGCTCCCTTGAAGCTCTTACTGGTGAAGATTATTGCTATTGGCATAAAGAAGATGTTAAAAAAAAACCGAATGAAGTCCAAATACGGGATTTGAAAGAAAAGATTATTTATGATGTATATTTACAAGAAGCAAATTTAAAGTACGCAAATTTACAAAAAGCAAAACTAATCGAAGCAAATCTATCCAGAGCAAATTTGAAGTATGCAAATCTATTTGAGGCAAATCTATGTATAGCAAATCTACAAGGAGCAAAATTGTCCTCTGCAAATTTACAGAAGGCAACCCTGAGTTGGGCAAATCTGCAGGACGCAGAACTATCATGTGCAAAATTTGAGAAGTCAGACCTTAGAGAAGCAAACTTAAAGAAAGCAAAAATGGGTGGTGCAAACTTACAAGAAGTTTTCCTTTATAGGGCAAATCTGCAGGAAACAGATTTAGCTATAGCACAACTTCAAAAAGCAAACTTAAATGAAGCAAAATTACAAGGTGCAGATTTGAGAAATTCAAACTTACAGGATGCAGACTTGAGTGGAGCAAAGTTGCACAAGGCAATCCTATTTGGGACAAATTTTCAGAGCGCAGATTTAAATGGCGCAGACCTTCAAGGGGTCAACCTTAGAAATGCAAACTTAAAGGATGCAATCCTGATAGAGGCAAACTTACATGAATCAGATCTTGAAGGGGCTGATCTTGAAAGGGCAAACCTAGAAAAAGCAAACCTTCAAGGTGCATCTTTAATTAATGCAAACTTTCAAGGTGCAAAACTCTTCAATGCAAACCTTTCAGCAGCAGACCTTTCCATGACAGATTTTCGGGGGGCAGACCTTTGCAATGTATCCCTAAACACAGCAAATTTACAATGGGCAAATCTTCAAGATGCAAAACTGATAGGTACAACTCTTGTGGGTGCTAATTTGGAAAGCACACGTTTTGATTCCCAAACGACTTTAGATGGGGCAATTTTAATAGGCGCTAATCTTTTTCACTCTTATTTTGATGAATCAAAAAGTTTTAGAAATGCTACATTCTTTCAGAAGATTGAGCATGATAAAGAGATTAACGAGATTATGGGGGATGCTCTTAATATTCATTTTATCCAGTTTGAGAGATTTAAACAGTATACATCAAAAATATTTTCAATATTATTTTTTTATAATAGTAAAGTTCGTGAGAAAATGCAACATTTCTCTATTCCTTTACGGTTTCCTACCAGAAAAAGGCCATATTTACTTGATTTTAAAGCCTTATTAGCAGAATCGCCAAGAATCGCAGAAGATATTCGGCATAATGAGTATATTAGATATACTTCCAATAGCCATGGAATTGTGTTTTTCGACAAGAAGTCTGGATGCATTATTAAAAATCCAGAAAAGGGGCGATGGTTTAAAGATCTTACAAGAGTTGAAGGACTTACTGACATGATCCTCGAAGGTGGTGAAATAAAGTCTAAGTACCTATATGACGGCAGCAGTTTCTCTTTTTACGAGGCCTCCTATGAGATATATAATAATCTTTACAACTTTTATATTGCCAATGGTCATCTAGATCAAGCAGCCTATGTTCACTATCGAAGAGAAGAGGCACACCGTAAGCTCAGGTGGGTAAAAGGTGGAAACAGCCGATTAAGATCGATTTTTGACCTGTTATACATGCGAAGCTTGGCTGGTTATGGGGATAAGATTTCACATTCTATCGCCTCTTCAAGTATTATCGTTATGGTTTTTGCCTTCCTTTTCAAATTTTCCAAAGGGGTCACTAAAAATGTAAACGGACTACCCGTTACTCCCGACTGGTTGGACCATATATATTACAGCATTATTACATTTTTAACGGTTGGTGATTCCAATATCCAGCCAAACTTAGCAATCGGACACTTGCCCCAAATATTGGTTGCCACAGAATCGGGGCTGGGTGTCATGATGATAGCCTTAATAATTTTTGTGATTACTTATCAGGTTTCACGCTAAAAAATTATTCTTTTCTTGCTTTGAAGGGAAAAAATGTACATTGAAGCGTGAAGCTATGGGGAACCATTCAATTTTGACGACGGATGCCTCATATTAGCGAAAAACAATTTGAACAATTCCCCATCATTATCGATAACGGTTTTATGCCTATGCCGGGTTGAATTTTTTTGAGAATAATGCAGAATTAACACATGGGATTTATGCCCATCTGCGGTTATAATTTTATTGATCGTTATGTTCAGAACTATAATTTAGGAAACTCATATCCACAATTGGGACACATAACCTGCCCGCATTTCATAAAGCTGGGGCACATCATGCATCCCTGAGCCTCTTTCTCGTCAAATTTAAATCCGCAAAGAGGGCATTGAGTTTTCATAACAGCTGGAAATATCCTATAAGCCTGAAGGCTATTCCGCCGATAAGTATTGCAAGTACAATCGTAAATGCCATGATGCCCAGCGCCCGTTTCCAGCCAAGCTCGCGCCCAAGTACTGCGATCGTGGCAACGCATGGGATATAGATCGTATTCACAAGAGCATATACGAACAATTGTGTTTTCGTCATGAAAAGAAGGAGGTTATTCGCGCCGCCTCCATACATGACCACTGCGAGCGTAACAAGAAGCTGCAGAGCAAGTTCCTTTCGAAGGATCGCAAATATCAATGTCAGTCCTGCAACAGCGGGAAGGCCAAGCCATCCCTCGACAATCGGTGATAATGGCGAGGCCAGTTTCCAGAGGTATCCGGTTTCATAAAGTCCACCGAGCGCCATTGAACCAACAAGCACTATCGGGAAAGCCATGAATACGAAGTCCTGGAACCTGTACCAGGTTTTTTTCAAAATGTTGGAAATTATTGGCGCCCTGAATGGGAACATTTCCATAACAAGCCCTGTGGATTCACCTGGCATGATCTTGTTAAGACCTACCCCTACAAGAAATACAAGAACTAGTACTATAAGAAATATCGCCACTGCTGGCTTCCATCCTACGAACAGGGAAACCGCGCCCAGAATTACCGCAGTTCGCGCGCTGCAGGGGATTAGAGTAATAAGGGTGCTAGCTATCGTTCTTTCCCTCATCGTTGTCAGGACACGCGTTCCGATAATCGCCGGAACATTGCAGCCAGCGCCTGCTACAAGTGGTATGATGGCGCGACCATGCAGCCCGAACTTGTGCATGAGCCTGTCTGTCAGGAATGCCACAGAATTCAGGTATCCTGAATCCTCAAGGAAAGCGAGCATGAAATAGAATGTAAGGACATACGGTATGCCCACAGCAAGAGCAGCAAGGATACCTGCATCAAAACCCCAGATGAGTATCTTTCCAATGTGGCCGCTTCCAAAAACGGATAATATCGCGCCATCGATAAGAGGTGATGCGTACAATGCCCAATTATTGCTTAAAGTTGTGGAGAGCCAGTCCCCTCCATAAAACAAGAAAGAAAAAATTACTGCCAGGGCGCTAACAAGAATTGGGATACCAGTGATAGGTGAAGTTGTGTATGTCCAGATCTTATCAGAAGTCAGGGGTTTTACATCGCCCTGCACCTGTGAGGCTATCGAACCAGCAAGCTCATGTCTTTCACGCGCGATCCTTATAGGAGTTTTCTCACCATGTAATTCTTCTATTTTCCTGCTTATCCTTTTTGCTTCGGCAACGATCGAACTGCCATTTTCATGCTTACTTACAAGTTCTATGAATTCCGAATCTTCTTCAAGAAGAAGGATAGACAGGGCTCTTCTATTTATCCCGAAATCATACGGTGAGAGCATCTGTTCAAGCTTCTTGATGTTGGATTCAATATCATCTCCATAATGTGATGGATATTTGATGTCTTCCTTTTTCCTGGCGGTATCTACAGCTTTCTGTATCATGTCATCAAGACCGTTGCCCGTTGTTGCTATTGTCCTGACAACAGGTACTCCAAGAAGCCTTGAAAGTTCAACGGTGTCGATGATAATATTCCTTTTTTCAGCTTCATCCACCAGGTTCAGGGCAGCGACGACGGGTATGCCAAGATCAAGGAACTGGATGAGCATGTAAAGATTCCTTGCCAGGTTTGTGGCGTCAAGCACCATAATTGCCACATCCGGCTTGCAATCAAGAACCGCCCTTCGTGCAACCCACTGGTCTTCTGAGACCGCACCGAGGGCATAACTGCCTGGAAGGTCGATTATTCCGATCCTCATATCTTTAAAATTTGTGGTCGCCATATTGAGTTCCACAGTTTTCCCGGGATAATTCGCAGTGACTACACCCATCCCGGTAAGGTGGTTGAATATGCTTGATTTTCCCACGTTGGGATTTCCAGCAAGAACAAACGTGAAATCTGTTGTGCCCTTTATATTTTTCAGGGCGCTATGACATGAAAGAGCCATTTTATTTTACCTTTATTTTTGAAGCTACTTCTCTCCCAAGAGCATAACGGGAACCTGAAACGCACACGATCAGAGGTCCTCCAAAAGGCGCCACTTCCTCAACCCTTACACTTACATCGGGGAGCAATCCCAGGGAGGCAAGATATTGAAGCATTTTTGGATCTTCTTCAAATACACTTACGATTATTGCTTTTTCGGCGGCTTTTAGTTCTGAGAGAGGTCTTACATTTTCCTTCACGAACAGCCCATCCTTATCCGGTATTGGATGACCGTGAGGACAGGTTTTTGGATTTCCAAGGCTCTGTGCAATGCGGTCTTCCATCTGGGGGCTTATGGCATGTTCCAGCCTGCATGCTTCATCATGCACTTCATCCCACGCAAAACCAAGGATATCCGTAAGTAGCCTTTCAGAGAGGCGATGTCTTCTGACGACCTTTTTGGCCATTTTGTTCCCCTCATCCGTAAGACATACACCTTTTTCAGTGTGCTTTACAAGGTCCTTTTTCACAAGCTTCTTTACCATCTCGGAAACGGATGGCGCAGATAGCTTCAAATGTTCTGCAAGACGCGATGTGCTTACAGGATGCTGCTCCTGCTGTAATTTGTATATCGATTCCAGGTATTCTTCAATCCTGGGGGTATCAGCTTCCATTTTTCACCTCCGTCCCTGTTTTGTAATTCCTGAATACGAACGTTCCAATTATTATCCAGTAGCCAATATAAGCCATAACTTCAGTTAGCGAAGGAGTGGCATTGTAACCGACAAGAGCTTTTAAGCTTCCTCCGATGAGACCATTATCATGAAGGAGCGGATATGAACCGTCAGGATTTAGGGGCGGGTTAAAATCCCATACATGAACAATTCCATAAGGTATGACTCCTGCGTCGTTGAAATCATGCACGCCTGTTGCCACAAGTCCCGCAGAAAATAAAATCAATATAAAACTTGTGTACCTGAAGAATTTGCCTGTGTCAAGCCTGTATGTTCCTTTGAACATGATAAATGAAAGGACAATGACTGCTGCCAGCCCTATTATGAAGCCTGAAATAGTATCAACCGGATCGTTGATCGCAAGCGTTCCAAGGAACAAGACTGTCTCAACACCTTCCCTGAAAACAGCTATGAATGAGAGTGCTGCGATCCCCAACATATTGCCTTTGGATAAGGAAAGGTCGATCTTTTCCTGCACTTCACTTTTTACCTGTCCGGAATTATTCGCCATCCAGAAGATCATATATGTAAGTACAATCGCTGCGGCAAGGTCAACGGCGCCTCCGAATAATTGTTCCGCCGTGCCGCTAAGTTCACCGTATACTGTTTTGAAAATCATGGCGACTGCAAGGCTTGCGGCCAGGGCGCCTATTATCCCTATATTGATATAGCGGTTGAGGTCATATCGCCCTATCTTTGCGACATAAGCCATGATTATTCCTATTATCAGGGCGGCTTCTAGCGCTTCCCTGAATGTTATTAAGAAACTTGCTAACATTAGATTCACCATTTTATTTTGTTAGGTATACCTAATGCATTAACGAATATAAAGTTTTCGGGTATCCTAATAAGACATGTAAGGTTGCCAAATTATATGCACCTTATCGGTTTGATGCGCTCAGAAATAAATGCTAGACCATCAACCTGGAGTGATAGGAGATGACATTAATAACTGAGCGCATATGCTATATTTGTATAATCATGTAAATAATTTACGATTTCACAATCCAGCGAACATTTTTTTCACAAGTACCTTAAAAATACATAAACTTGACAAAATCCAGTATCCTAATGGAAATTTTAGGGTATCAATTGATCAATAGACCATCTCACCTTTTAGAAATGCTTCAGACCTTTTATCTGTCGGATCTTTAAAAATCGCATCTTTTGTGTTCACTTCGATCAATTCCCCGTTTATCAGGATGCCCACACGGTCAGCGATGCGCCGAACCTGCGGAATATTATGCGTTGCAAGTAAAATAGTAGTCTCGCGCTCTTTTCGTATGCGTTTGATGATTTCTTCTATTTTCATAACATTTGCAGGATCAAGATTCGCAGTAGGCTCATCAAGAAGAAGTATCTCAGGATCATAGACAATAGCCCTGGCAAAGGCCATGCGCTGCGCCTCGCCTCCTGAAAGCGTAGTAGCTTTCTGTTTTTCCAGGCCAGAGAGTCCAACGATACACAGAGCTTCACTCACCTTTTTTTCAATCGTCTTTTTATCAATACCGCGAACTTTCAATCCGTAAGCGACATTCTCAAAAACTGATCTATTAAAAATAGCAGGAGTCTGGAAAAGCAATGACATCCTGCGCCTGATATTAATTATTCCGGATGTTTCCATACCATTGAATTCCAGGTTCCCTTTTGCAGGGCGCTCAAAAAAATCCAATATGCGAAGAAACGTGGTCTTGCCGGAACCGCTTGGCCCTACTAAAGCAAAAATCTCACCCCGCAGTATCTGGAGATTAATGTCTTTCAGAACTTCTTTTTCCCCAAATACCATATGCAAACCCTCTATTGATATCAATACATACACTTCAATCCCTCCTCTGGAAATAGTTAGCAAGAAGATTCACTGAGAGATTTAGTGATATTAGAATTATTCCAAGGGCTATGGATGTTGAAATATCCCCTTTGCTTGTCTCGGATGTGATTGCAGTCGTAAGGGTTCGCGTATAGGAACTTCCTTCCCCGATCCCGCCAATACTTCCTGAATAAGCGATGTTCCCTCCCACAATAAGAATTGCTCCAACCTCTGCAAGCGCTCTTCCAAGTCCTGCAAGAATCGCGGTAATTATACCAAAGCGCGCCTCGCTGAGAGTTACGATGATGGCGTCTTTTTGACTTCCGCCCAGCGTATACACAGTCTCGATGAGGGATTTTGGGACCGCTTTTATTGCAGAAAGCGAAATTCCTGTAATTATTGGCGTGACAAGTATGTACTGGGCTAATATCATGGCAAAAGGCGTGAATATAATATCTGCAAAACCCAGAGGCCCGGCTGGAACGAGCATCACAAAGATGAATAATCCTACGAATACGGGAGGAAGACCCATGCCTGTGTTTATTAAAGTGATCAGGGTTTGCCTTCCCCTGAAATTTAAAAATGCAAGGGCAAAAGAAAGAGGTATGGCAGTTAGAGCCGCAAGTATCGTTGCTGTGCCTGAAACTTTTATTGAAACTCCGGTAATGCTGAGGATATAAGGATTTAAACTGAATATCAATTCAAATGCTTTGATTAATCCCTGAACCAGAAAGTCAGCGGTGCTCATGTCCAGCCTCTGTTTTCTTATTCATATTTCCATCAATTGAATAGGTATACATTCACCAGTTCACCTTTTTTTATATCCCTGTTTGTTATTACATAACCTTCAACAACCGCAGACCGGGGAGATGCGGAGATTATCGCCGTATTATATTCCCTTTCATACAACTTCATTTGTCTGCCCATGGCGTTTGCTGTATTATTTACTATCTTCACGAAAAGGATGTATTCAAAATATTTTTCCGGGAGCATAACATCCTCATTTATCGTAAGCTCCTGCGTTGCTCTTGGATTATCCGTAAAATAGCTTCGCACTATTATCTCAAGAGCAGTCAAAGCCCCGGTTGGTTTGCCAGGGAGTGCAAATACAGGTGTGTCATTCACAATCCCGACTGCAAGGGGTTTCCCCGGTCTTATGGCTACCCTGTGGAATATGATTTTTCCGGTATCAGCAATGACATCTGCAACAAAATCGCGTTCCCCTACCGAAACCCCGCCTGTAGTAAATACTACATCATATTTTTTGCAGGCTTCAAGCAAAATAATTTTTGTTTTATTATAGTCATCCTGGACAGCGCCTATAAATGTGGATTCACAGCCTATTTCTTTCATAAATCCCTGTATCAACACCGCGTTAGTATTTTTAATCATGCCATTAAAAATTTCCGTGCCAGTGGAGATTATTCCAGCTCTGATCTTTTTATATACCGGGACTTTTTCTACACCAAGGCTGTATAAAAGCGCAGCGCTCTGGGGTATTATGCGGTGATTTTTCTCAAATATCCGATCCCCTGCAAGGTAATCCGAGCCTTTTTTGAATACGTTTTCGCATTTCGTGAAAGATTTTCCATAAAGGAGATCTTTTCTGACCTCTGTATCCTCTATTTTCAATACTGCATCCGCACCCCTTGGAAGTATTGCGCCAGTAGCTATTGCCATCGCTTCACCCCTATGAATTTGTGCTCTTTGATCGCCGGCATATACACTACCCGATATTTTAAGGGGAAAAACACCATCGCTGTGAACAGCAAATCCGTCCATGGCTGCTATGTCGAATGCCGGAGACATGTAATCTGCGACAATATCTTCACTGAGTTCCCTGCCCACGGAGTCGGGAATGGAAACATGTTCTGATTCTCGCTTAAAATAATATGTGGTTTTAAGCTGTTTTATTTTATCAAGTGCTTCGTTTAGAGTTGTTATTGATTTCATATTATCATTACTATTTATTTTTCAGATTAGCACCTTGATGCTGACAAATTCCATATCTGGATAATCATTCCCCTAAATATCATCCAATGTCAATACTTTAATTTCTTTGGTCTTTTTTAGTCCAGTATCATTTGTAATGAATACATCCCCTTTCCTATGGATCACGGATGCTAATTGAATTGCATCAGGAGTCCGAAATCCATATTTTGCACGAAGTTCTGCTGCCTTTAATGATACCGCTTCATCCAGCGGCACCATTTCCAACTTATTTGACAATATTGTCTTATACTGGTTGGCGAGGTCAATTCTTCCTTCCAGGATGGGTTTTACCAGCAATTCAAGCAGCGTAACATATGATGTAATCCCTATCGCTTTACCATCTTCAATTTTGTCTATCAAAAGTTCGACTTTTTTCAAAAATAAAGGGTGTTCTTCGATATAATAAATCAAAACATTAGTATCAAGCCCGATTCGACTGTAATCTACCAACTTTCTCTCTCCTTTTTGATGTAGTCTTCAACATCAACGTCTTTCCATATCTCCTTACCAAGTCCCTTAAGATCCCTCAAAGACAGTGGTTTTTTTATGTTTGACTTTTTCATTATGACCTCATGATTTTTTTCATAAACCTCAAGCGTATCACCTTTAGAAATAAAAAGAAGTTCTCTTATTTCTTTGGGAATCACAACCTGGAACTTATGACTGACTTTTGTTAAGGGCATAGTTGTACTTTATGGTTGTACTGATATTTTAAATTTATTGCTATCACTTTAATTTCACATTCTCATTCCTTTATTATATGTATAGCCGATTTTTTTAAGGATACTCGTATCGTTTGTCCATCTTCAAGACCAAGCTTTTCAAAAGCATGTGATGGCATTTCTATCTCAAGATCAAAATCTCCGTCAATATACAGTAAATAAGTTGCTCCTTTTGGAATTATTTCAATGATTTTCCCTGAAAAAATGTTTGAAGCTATATCTTTTTCAATGGGGCGATCTTCTCGCACCACCATAACCTGATCAGGACGAATACACCAGGTAACTTCCTGACCACTGTGCAAACCTTCCACTCCTGGCGCGATTATTTTTTTATGGCTCTGGAGTGTAACTTCATCCGTCCGTATATCAAGAATCTTTCCTTTGAAAATATTGCTCATCCCCACAAGCTTTGCCACATTCTCATTTATTGGCTTGGAAAAAATCTCTTTGGGCGGAGCAATTTGTTCTATTCCGCCGTATTTATAAACGATCATGGTATCGGCCATAGTATATGCTTCAACAGGGTTGTGTGTAATCAAAATAATTGGTATTTTAATAATCTCCCGTATTTTTTTCAAATCCCTTCGTAATCTCATCCTGACAATGTAATCAAGAGATGAAAAAGGTTCATCCAGAAGCATTATTTTGGGCCTTGTTATCAGGGCACGGGCAAGGGCAACTCTCTGGCGCTGGCCTCCCGATAATTGAGAAGGGTACCTTTTCAGAAGTCCATGGATTTCAAAAACATCCATCATCGCTTCAATCTTCTCTTCTGAATTATTCCTGGAACGTAATCCAAAAATGATATTTTCTTCAACTGTAAGATGCGGGAATAATGCATAATTCTGGAAAAGATATCCGACGTTCCTCTTTTGTGGCGAGATATTGATTCTTTGTTCAGAGTCAAAATATGTAATACCATTTACAATTATGCTGCCTTTATCTGGAACCTCAAGTCCTGCTATGCAATCAAGAGTAAGTGTTTTCCCTGCCCCGGAAGGGCCAAAAAGAACTATCATCTCATTGCCACATTGAAATTCAGCCTTAAGCACGAATTCTCTTGAATTCTTGTTCGTTAATTTTTTAGAGATATTAACATATAAATCCATAATCAATCCGATCTGCTGATCTTTGTAGTGATGTAGATTACAGCTATTGAAACTATAGTAAGGATGATCACAAGCATGTTTGCAAACTGGTCTTCTCCTGATTGAAATGCCCTGTAGATAGCAAGTGGCATCGTACTTGTTTTTCCGGGGATATTTCCTGCGATCATTATGGTGGCGCCGAATTCACCAAGCGCCCTGGCAAAACTAAGGAGAAGACCCGCGATCAATCCTTTTTTTGCAAGCGGCAGGGTTACAAGAAAGAAAGTCTCATATTCGGATTTGCCCAGTGTAAATGCAGCTTTCTCATACTCAACATTAACAGACTCAATTGCCGCTTTTGCAGATTTTATCATTATTGGGATTGCAACTACAGTTGCTGCTATAACTGCTGCCTGCCAGGTGAACATTACGCTCCAGCCTGTCAGGTTATAAATAGAATTTCCTATTATCCCATTCTTTCCAAGAAGGATGATCAGGTAATAGCCTGTAACCGTGGGGGGAAGTATCATGGGAAGCGTTGTGAAAGCATCAAGCATTGTTCGTCCTAAAAATCGTTTCCTTGCCAGCACATATGCAATTAATATACCCAATACAGCGATTATAGACGTTGCTAACGCAGACACCCATAGAGAAAGGACGAGCGGAGAATAGTCCATTTAATTACCAAAACCGTATTTCTTTATTATAGTTTGCCCTTCATTACTCTGCAAATAATCGATGAATTGTCGGGATATCTCTGGTTGCTGGCTGTCAGTTATAACTGCGATCGGATATACTATTGGAGGATATAAGGATTCGTTGATTGGGGAAACGCTCAAATTACTTTTTAAAGTATCAGTAAAATAGACAAAACCTCCATTAACTTCTCCACGCTCAACATAATCAAGTACCTGGCGTACATTTTCCGCGAAGATAAGTTTGGGCTTCACCATCTCATAAATTCCTGCATTCTCCAGGAACGTTTGTGCATATCGCCCCGCTGGCACAGTTTTTGGATCGCCTGTGGCTATTTTATCAAGGTTTTCAAGCTCTTTGATGGTTAACCTGGAGGGGGCAATAATGACCAATTTATTCCTGGTGAAATTTGTTCTTGTTGACTTGATTATTAGTCCTTTTTCTTCCAGTAAGTCTATTTCTTTTTGTGAAGCGCTTGCAAATATATCCACCGGAGCGCCCTGTTCTATTTGTTTTTCAAGAACTCCTGAAGCGCCAAAATTAAAATTTACCTTTACTTCAGGATGATTTTTCTGGAATTGCGCCCCTGCCTCCGTCAGGGCATCCTGGAGACTTATCGCTGCTGAAAACGTGATTTCCACAGGTTTATTATCCTTTTGTTTCGCAGATAGGCAGCCTGATGCTGCTGCTACGACTGTGGCAATTAAGAAAATCGTTATCAGATGGTTTATTTTCATGTTTTCACCTAAGTTTTTGCGTTATGTTCATTTGAACATAACGCAATTATATTTAAGTTTTTGGTTGTGTCTAATCTTCGGCTAAAATTCTCCTCTGACTGATCTAATCTTGACCTCAGTCCTAATAAATATTAGGTTTTCTGACTTCATTATTACATTCTTAAATTCTTCATAATTTTC
>Ga0172368_10002363_pt1 | contig 24167 bp, 21 predicted proteins | sample Lak11m_FD_114540 | JGI IMG/M metagenome (GOLD analysis project Ga0172368, IMG submission 114540) | Freshwater microbial communities from Kabuno Bay, South-Kivu, Congo - kab_022012_11m | ecosystem: Environmental > Aquatic > Freshwater > Lake | place: Democratic Republic of the Congo: South-Kivu...
GGCCGGGAGACCTCTCCAGCGCGCTCGTGTAGGCCTGCACCGCTTGCGCGTGCAAGCCCAGGCGTTGCGCAACCTGCCCGCGCAACGCCCAGATGTCGGCGACTTGTACCAATGGCTTTTCCCACTGCACCAGCATCGCCAGCGCGTCGGCGGGCCGCTCTTGCGCCAGCGTCATTCGTGCGTATTCACGCACCGCCTGCGCCAATAGGTCAACGTGCTGGGCCTCGTCGCGTGGCCAGCGCGCCAACAGATCGCGCACCAGCTGCACGGCACCCGAATGATCCCCGCGCGACCACTGCGCCTGGGCCTGCGCCAGCACCTCCTGGGTCACTTGAGTCAGCGTCGAACCAACCGGCGCTGGTTCCTTCTGCTCTGGCGCCTTGTCCTGAAGCCTTGCTTGCGGGCGAACCGGGGGCGCAGATTCATGGGTCTTGAAGACCTCGGGTGACGCCATGGGTGCTGGCGCGCTGGCTGACGGCATCGGTCTGGGCGGCGCATCAACGGTCGCAGGCGGCTTCAGGGCGACCTTGGGCACTGTCATGGCAGGTACGGCAAGCGGCGCTGGCGTTGACTGCGGCGCTGAAGCGCTGCCAGTCGTCGGCGCTGCGGTCACCACTGGCTGAACAGACTCCGTCTGTCTCACTGGCGAAGCGTTCGCGGGTTGAGCGGGTTGCGAATTCAACCGTGCGTCTATAGACGCGTTCGGGCTGCTTGCAGGGGCATCACGTTCAACCTGCCAGGCGACCAGCCCCACCGCGCTCACAACCAATAACAACAGCAGCCACACGGCCGGTGAGTTCCACCAACGCCTTTGCGCGCCACCTGCAGCAACCGCTGTGCCCTCAAGGGGCGATTGCATACGCCCTGCGCCCTTGCGCTGATCCAGGTCGCGCAACACCTTGTTGATCACGCTCATGACGCCCTGCCCCCTTGCCAACTCGGCCACAGTCTGCGCCATGCCGCGCGCCAGCGCGCCCGCTTCTGCCGTACCGCAGGCGTGTCTTGTGCCGCCAGTGCCACATGCGCTGCGCTCACCCGATGCGTGTTCTCACCGTAGGCGAGCAACAGGCACTTGTGCGCCAGCACATTCACCAGGCGCGGTACACCACCGCTAAATCGCGCGATGTCGCACACCGCGTCGGGCTCAAACACCTGGATGTCGGTGGCTTCGCTCTCAGCAGCCACCGTCAGGCGATGCGCCAGATAAGCAGCAACCTGCACGGCCGTCATCGGCCCCAGGTGCTCGCTGAAAGTAATGCGCTGCAACAGTTGGCGGATCTGCGGTCGCGCCAGTAGTACGTCCAGCTCAGGCTGGCCCAGCAACACCAGTTGCAGCAGCTTGCGTTTTTCGGTCTCCAGATTGGACAGCAGGCGCAGACTCTCCAGACTGGAAAGCGGAATGGCCTGCGCTTCGTCGATGCAGATCACCACCCGCCGACCTTGTCTTGCGTGTTCAATCAGACACGCTTCCAGCGTGGTCAGCAAGACACGCCGACTGGGCAGAATGCGCCGCGGCTGCCCTTTCAGAGTGCGGCCGACCGCGTCCACGCCCAGTTCACGCAATACCGCCAGCAACAAATCATCCGGCCCCATGTCGGGGTTGGGGATGTAGGCGCAGGCACATTCGGCTTGCAGCAGGGTCAAGAGGCGTCGGCACAGCACCGTCTTGCCACACCCTACCTCACCGACGATCTTCAAAAAACCTTCGCCACTGCGCAGCGCCACCAGCAAGGTGTTGAGCGCGGCCTGCGCGCCGTCGTGGGCAAAAAAGAAAGCGCTGTCCGGAGTGATGGAAAAAGGCGCCTCGCGCAGCGCGAAATGCCGCAGATACATGGTCGGCGGCTCTGGGCGCTATTGCGCCGGCGTGCGGCCGGGCTCGTCGCCGTCGATGCGGATCACACGGGCACGGGCAGCCTCCATGTCGTCCAGCGCGGCGCGGCTGCGGCGGGTTTGTTCGTCCCAGTCCTGCGGCGAACGGATGATGGTCGGCTTGATCAGCACCACCACCTCTTTCTTGCGCCCGTTGTTGGCCTTGTTGCCCAACAAGAAAGAAAACGGTGTATCGGTGGTGCCTGGCAGGCCAGAGGCGGTCTGGTTGGATTCAATCTGCATCAGGCCACCGATGGCCACAATCTTGCCGTCCTGGATGCGCACCACGGTGTCGGACTCGTTGACGTTGCTTGACGCCATCGGGAACCGGTAATTTCCCACCGTGCCCAGATCAACCTGTTTGGTCTTTTCAGACACCGTCACCACCGAAGGATGCACGTGCAGCGTGATGGTGCTGCCGTCGTCGATCTGCGGCGTCACGTCCAGCGAAATGCCCGAGAAAAACGGCGTCAGCGTGATGTCGGGCAAGGTCGTGGTGGAACTGGTCGTTGTCGTTCCGGCCGTCGAAGTTCCGCCCTTGACGCCAGTTACAAAATACTCGTCAATCCCCACCTTCAACACCGCCTTCTGGTTGTTGAGCGTGGCAATGCGCGGACTTGACAGAATCTGCACGTCGCCGCGCGTTTCCAGAAAACCCAGCACCGCCTGGAAACCGCCCGAGGCAAAAGCCAGGCCGAACAGACCTGCACCGGCCGCCGGCAGCGACACCGCGTCAGTCACCAGCGCCGTGCTGACCGCCAGATTGGGCAAGCCCGCTGTCGCCCCGTTGACCAGGGTATTGTCGATCGTGTTGCCGCTGAGCGTGCCCATGGCGCCCACCGTGGCGCCACGCGTGCTCAGTGCCGACCAGTCGATGCCACTCTGATAACCGTCACGCAGCTCCACCTGCACCACCTTGGCCTCCAGCATCACCTGGCGCTCCACCGCGACCTGCGCCGCCTTCAGAAAGCGCTCCACCTGACGCAATTCATCGGGCATGGCGCGCACCGCCATGATGCCGGCTTGAGCGCTGGTGACCACGCTGCGACCGTCGCCACTGCCGATCATGCCGCGCACGGCGGTGATCAATTCGCCCCAGAAATCGGTACGCGACTGCGTGGCCACGCGGCTGGCCTGCACTTGCTGATTGCCACTGATGTTGCTTGTGGTGCTGTCACTGGACGTACTGGTGGACTGCCCGGCGCCGGAGGACACACGCAGCTCACTGTTGCCGCTGCGCTGCGAGTTGGGGTAATGAATGGTGAACACGCGCGTTTGCAGTGTGGGCGCATAGACCGTGATGCGGCGGCCGTCAATCTTGAAGTCGTAACCATACACATCACGAATGGATTCGAGCGCCTCGGGCACGGTCACACCGCGCAGCGTTACCGACAGCTGCCCCGTCACATCCGGGTGCATCATCATGCTATAGCGGGTATCGGCCACCATGGCCAGAAACACTTGGCGTGCCGGCGCGTTGTTCACCAGAAGATCAATACGCTGCTCGGGCGGGGGTGTCACCGGCGCCGGGGCCGGTTCTGCCAGCGCCGCACTCACCTGCGCCGGGATCGCCGGCGGTGCCGAGGCAGGTGCTGCGGGTAGGGGCACCTCGGCCCGAATGGCGTCGCTGACGCTGGGTGTGCGCAACGGTCGCTCCAGGGCGCAGGCGCTCAGCAACAGCGCCAGCAGGCACACCGCAGCATGGCGCGACAGGGTGCGCGCTCGAGGATGCAATTTCAATTCATTCATGGCGGGCTCTTTCCCCAATCAACATTCGCTTCTTCAAGGTTGGGTGCGACGCTGCACCCCTGCAAAAACCAACAATTTGTGCAAACCGGCAGCGTCACGCAGCCATACCTCGGTTTCACTGAGGCGCTCAACACGCAAACCGCCGACCGACTGCCCAACAGCGTACAGCCGCGCACCAACCACCAGATACGGCACACCGCTGCGCACCAACACGGCAAACTCACCCGGCGCCAGCGGCAAATTTCGCCGCACCCCATCCGACTCGGCACCCGTTGCGGTGGCCACCCCTGGCATACGGGTTGGGTCCCGCGCCAACTCTTGTGCTGCACCTGGAAACGCCAGGAAAGCGGTCAGCATCCACACAGCTATGCGCCAACTCACGGTTGCCTCCGCGAAATCAGAAACAGTTGCAGTGTCAGCTCTGGCTCACCCCCGGGCACGGCCAGGCTGAGTGCTCCCCAGCGGACCTGCGGCAAGGCCGATTCCAGCGTCGCCAGGTAACGCGTCAAGTCGGCATAACTGCCCGCCACCGTCAGTGCCACACCTTGACGGGTCAATCCAGCGGGTAGTTGCGCTGCACCATTGTCGTTGCCTGGCCCAGCGGCCTCAGGGGGCACCGCCACCGTTCTGACCAAGGTCAGACCCGGCTGACGTTTGAGCAAGTGCACCAGCACCTGCTCGAGCGGTGCGCTTCGATCGGATTGCGGCAGCAGTTTCGCCACATGTTGATCCAGTGCATCCATGCGCGCACGCGTCTGCGTCAGTTCGTCACGCACGACCCGGTTGGCATCATCAGGCCGCGGGCCGGAACGCACCACGTCGCGCAGTTGCTTCAATTCAAGACCCTGTTGCATCATGCGCAACTGCAACTGTGCGTGCGTTGCGCGCGCCGAGACCAGCCAGAATGTGTCCACCAACGCAACCGCACACACCAGCAACGACACAAATACAAACAGACGCTCACGCACACTGAGCACGTCCAGCTTTTGCATCCAGCCTTGCCAGCGCTGCTTCATGGAGTACCCCCGGTGGCGACAGTGGACCCGGCGCTGACCAACTGAAACGACCAGCGGGGCGCCTGGCCCACTTGTTCTGCGGCTGACGGTACGCGCTCAACCTTGACTGCCGACAGGTTCTGCCCGGTCAGCTGCGGGCTGCTGATCAGCCGCTCCACCCAGGCGTTGAGCACTTCGGGCGACAGCGTGAAACCGGTCAGCTCCAGTGTGGAACGGTCCAGCTTCAGCCCGTTGAGCCAGGCCTGCGGCGGAATCGTCTGCGCCACCAGCCGCAGGCGCGCAGCCAGGCCAAACCCCGGTTCATAGACACCCTGGCCCAAGGCGTGGAGCCACTGTTCACGTCGTGCCAGGTCACTGCGACTGACGGCCAGTTCGCGCTGCAACGCCAACTGCTCGGGCGCACCGCCGACCTGAGCTGCCGTCAGCGCCGCGCGCAGGCTGTTCAATTCCTGGTCCTGAGCCTTGACAGTCTGCGCCAAGCTGGCGCTGGCGCGCTGCAAATTCCAGTACCACGCTGCCGCCAGCACGCCACCACCGACCAGCAAAATCAGCAGCGCTTGCACCAGCGTCTGTGCCGCAAAACTTTGCCTGCGCCGGCGCAGGATCGGCAGGTAAAGATTGACTTGTTGTGGCATGAGTTGTCCGTTCTGGCAGCCAGGCTGTCAGGACGCGCCCTCCTGTCGCAGCAAAACGCCCAGAAGGGGCAGGCACTGGTCCAACGTCTCCACAGGAATGGCATCCAACCCCTGAAACACCGGCGCCACATCGAGCCGACGCACCGGTTGACCCAACTGCTGCATCAACCAATCAGACAACTCAGCGGTGCGTGTGCCAGCGTGCACCCGCAAGCCACTGAGCGGCAACGTGGACCAGGTGCGGCTCCAGACATCCAGCGAACGCTGCACCTCCAGCACCAGGCGCATCGATTGCTCGTTGGTTGAATGGGGCACTGGCACTGAGCCGGTGTCCACCATAAATTCGCTGTCCAGCGTGATGTCGCCTGCGGCGTGCGCAGGCACGTATTCTTGTACCGGGGTGTAGCCATCCACCGCCTGTTGCGGGGCCACCGCATGACTCCAGTGGCTTGTCCAGAAATCTGCTGGCAAGTCAAAGCGGCGCGAGTAAAACAACTCGCCACACGCAGCAAACGTCAGGACCGCCTGCTCGTGCGGCAGCATCACCAGCGCGGCATTGGCCTGCTCCAACGTACCGTCGCGCTGGGCCAGCGCTGTTTGCAGGTTGCGAATAGCCATTTCCTTAACGTCAATCACCGTCAAATCGGCCTCAAGGGCCGTGGCCAGCTGCGTCAGCCGCGTGACTGTTTCACTGGGTGCGGCCACCACAAACGAGTGATTACCACCTTGTGCCCGACCATCGCCAACCTTGACCACATCCAGCGTGTAATCGTCCACATGTGACGGCAACAGATCCCGCACCTGGTAGCGCGCCGCCGCCCGCAGTTCTTCAGGTGGAACATTGGGCGTGTCGATCTGAAGCAGCTGGTACTGGTCAACACCCAACAACATGACGGTGTGGTGGCCCTTGAGCCCCTGCTCCATCAAACTGCGCGCCAACATGGCTGGATCGTCCGGCGCAGCGTTGACCACACCCGCCTGGATGATCTGGATCGTCTGGCCTTGCACGTTGGCGCGCACATAGGCCAGGGTCTGGTCGCGCCACGACAAAATCAGGCGGTCACCAGAAGTTTTGCGCTGCCAGGGCCAACGCATGGTCAGGCAAGCTTTGCCATCAAGGCGCTTCCAAAACAAAAGAGTGGGGACATGCTCAAGTCAGGGCCAGACGGGAATGCTTCGGGTTTCATAGCTAATCAGGTCGCGATTATCCACGCAATCAATAGTTTTCCCGGCGGTAAATCAGGGGTGATTTGTAGATGCCAAAGGTGGCGCGCGCACAGGGCAAGTCATCCATCGCACCTGCCACACCGGTTTGACCTGAGCAGTTGCCCCAATTTCCCTGCAGATAGCTCTCCACCTTCAAAATGATGTCCAGCCAACCCGGCTTGCGCGTGTCAGATTTAGCAAATTGCAGCGCCGACTTACCTTGCTGAAGCGGACTGGCCAGCGACGGTATGGCATCACTGCTGAGCAGTTGGTTCTGATTGGCCACCAGCGGATAGAAATACAACGCTGGAACTCCGTTGGGCAAAGCACCGACCAAAAGCGTTTGAGCAGGTGGTACGCTGACCAAAGTGCAACTGTCGTCACTGTTGGTGGCGTAAAAGCTCCCCGTCCAATACTGGGCTTCCAGCGGTATGGGCAGCGCCAAGAGTTCAGAGCCATAGCCATTTTGCAGAGCCAAGCGGCCGCTGCGCACCGCCAACACCCCTTCGGCAAAACCGCTGGACGACACGCCGTCGCTGTCCACAGCGCGCACCGCAATCGATTTGGGTGCCGTCAACGGGTTGGTAAAGGTATAAGCCGGTTTGGGGTTCGCCAAGCCGTCCAAGTCTGCCGTGCCGTTTACAAAGACAAAGGCGCTGGCCGCTGCGCTGGCCGGTGCAAACGCCCCCAGCCCGAGCGCATTGGCGTCAGACAAGGTGATGGCGCGCGCAAAATTCGAGGCGGTGGCCGCACTGCCATAGTAGTTTTGCGTGAGCTCCGCATACGCATTCATGGCGCTGACCTTCAGCGTGACCGGTTGACCGGAATAAGTAAAGCCACCCGTGTCGCACCCTTGATGAACCACCGTCACGTCAAAGTGATGCGGCACAAACGGCCCCACCGCCCCGGTGCTGCCGGTGGTGCCACTGGCTGTCTTTCCCGAACCAAGATAGCTGCCACTGACCAGCGCAGCGCTCAAATCAATCAAACCCACTTCGCTCCATACCAGCGCGCCGACGCTGGCCACACCGGCCGCGAACGGCCACACTTCCCCGTTCAAACTGCCGTTGACCGCACTAGCGCCGGTGGGTTGAAAAAGAGTGTGCGACAGCGTCACGCTCTCAGGCGCTGTTTCATTGCCAAAATTTTTTGTTACTTCGGCCGGGCTGGCACCATTCATGGCGGTCACGGTCACCGCAAAAGGCACACCGGCAACCAACGGCGCAGCCGGTATGCCACTGAACACCAGACTGGCCGGCACTGCCACAAACGTATCTGCACCCTGCATGACCAGGCCGGCATCCCCCGTGCCGGCAGTACCGGTGTAGCTCAGATTCAACCCCATGTCACCGGCATCTGGATACCTGACCGTGGCACTGGCCGCACCAGTGGCATCAAACGTCAGACTCACCGGGCTGCTTGCAGCGCACATCGAGCCGGCACTGTTGCCGGGGTTCAAATAGCGGTTGTTGACCTGAACCGGCAAAGTGCCCGCCGTAGGATTGGTGTAGCTGCAAGACATCTGCAGCGTGCGTGTCACATTCGCCAAACCAGGTACACAAGCCCCTGAGTTGTCGGCCCTTTTAACCGAACGCACCACAACCGTCTGAGCCACACCGGCGACATGATGCGGCACATCAAACAAAAAACCCGCGTTGTACGCGGTGTAACTGCAAGCGGCAAACGTGCAGCTTGCCGGGTTGGCTGCCGTTGAGCTGGCTCCCAGCGTGGCCGTTGCGTCGGCATTTGCCGCCGTCAATTGCAACGTCTTGGTGACAGTGCTTGACCCAGCCGAAATCACAAAGTTTGGTGTGCCCGCACCCCAGTTGACCGTGCCAGCACCAGAGGCTGTGAGCGTGCCACTGAAACCGCTGGTGTAAGGCAGGGTGCAAGCGGCATCAGCACAGGCCTTGATGGTCAAGGTACTGGGTGTGCAGGTCAAACCAACGCCGTTGCCAGCATCGCTGATTTCCAGATGGTGTGGGCCATACACCGGGCACGCGCGCGCCGTGCCGTCCCAGTTTTTACCGCTACTTTCGTTGGCAACCCCTGTAGCCACCTGTGCTGCAGACAAAGCCACATTGAACACCTTGACTTCGTCAATCATGCCGTCAAAGCGGCGCGTGCCACCGCCGAACAACTGATCATCGCCAATTTGAAATGGCAACACCGTGGCAGGCAAAGTACCTGTGAAAGTGGCTGTGCCGCTGGCTGCGCCGTTGAGGTAAATGGTTTGCTGGCCACTCTGATAAACCAGCGTCACGTGGGTCCACACACCAATCGGAACCGTACCGGTTGAATTGAATTGACCACCGCCCCACCACCAGTTGACATGGCCCTGTGTGTTGATGTGCGCCTCGTAATTGGTGTCTTTGGACATAAATGACATCAACGCATCTTTGTCAGTTGCTCCACCCCAGCGATTCGGTTTAAGCCAGGCTGTCACCGTCAATGCAGTGGCCGCGTTGAGCAAGGCGTTGTGCGGCACCTCAAGATATTGTCCCGATGCGCCCGCACCGTTGTGCAGATCAGCACCGTTGCAGATCTTGGCGAGCGCAGGCAACGCCCCCAGTTTGGCGCTGCCATGCAACGCATTGCTGCTGGCATCTTTGACTTCGCCCAATGCGCCATTCCAACTGGCCTCATCCATGCGGTATTCCACCACCGGCTGGGGGGAACAGTTGCTCAGGGCATCAATGCCGGCAGCAACTTGGGCGTTGTAGGTGAACGCAACATTTTTTTTCATGTTCACCTGTCCGGCCGAATACAGGCCTCCGGTGATTTGCACACCGTCGTGCACATCAATCGGCTTTTCATTTGCCAGGCCGCCGTATTGCGGCTGCACCACAAACCCGGTGAATTTGGTTCCGTCGTCAATCTCCAGGTACGTCACCGTGGGATACAACAGCACTTGCAAGCGCCCGGGATCGCCACCTTGATTGATGCTGCTGCCGCCCCACCAACCCGACTCTCCGCCGTATAACGCTGAATCGCTTTTAGCGTTGGCGGTAACAAAAATTCGCACCAAACCGCTTCCGCTGAGGGTGATTGCACCACCCGTATTGGGGTTGCTGCTACCCACCGTCAGCTTGTTGAGGTAATAGTCCCCGGGTGCCAATTGAGCCGTCGCCCCCGGTGCCACATAAAGCTCGTTGATGAAATAACTGCCGCCACTGAACACGCCCGTTCCGGCGTTCACGCGCACGTCACCATAAGAACCAGCAGCCAGCGGGGTACCCCCCACCGTGGTCAGGGTAGTCGAAGTCGGGATCGGCGACGGCGGGGACGCCAGCGCATTGCTGGCGGAACTCCAGTTGGTACTGCCGGCGGTGGACAGCAACGAGTTGTTGCCCTTGGTCAGCGTCGCCGCCACTCCATTTACGGTCGTACCCTTGTCCGCATTCAATGGTGTTCCAGATATGAGTGGATAGCCCCCCGACGGCAAGGTTGGCAGCAACGCTTGACAGCTGCCACCGCCCCCACCGCCCCCACCGCACGACGATGTCCCCAACACTGTGATACCCGCCAGATGCGGACACTGGGCCGTTGGCACATTGATGTTGTAGTAAGTCTGCGGATTAAAAGCCGCGGCCGTATCGGTGAAGCTCACGGTGTTGCCGCTCGCCTGCGCATTGAGCGTGCCTTGCCATTGATTGTTCGGCGTTTCCGATAGCGTGAGTGTGGCGCCGCTGCCCTGGGTCCAGACGGCATTGTTCCCATTGCTTGCCAGATATCCCAATGTGGCGGTACCGTTGTTGGTGACCGTGCCATCAAATTCCGCTCTTTGCCCGGCTCCAGAAAGTGTCGCGCCGGCCTGGATTGTGAGGTTGGAAAATTTCGCTTTGTCATTGACCAGTGACACCGTATAGGGGCTGACAATAGTGACCGTGTCGCCAATGTCAGGTGTTTTCTGTTTACCGTCACACGACCAGGTACTGGCCGCGTTCCAGTTGCCCGATGCCACGCTGGTGCAGGTGGCAGCCCAGGCCATTCCCGCCGCAACCCAAGTCAACACCAAGCCCAGCGCCACACGCCACAGGTAAGTCTTCATGCCGTTGCCCCCACTTTTTACGCCTGATCGTCCATCTCAGCGCTCCATCACCGCCGACACACTACGTTCAATGAATCCAACTGAGCCGGGTGCCCCGACCGAGGCCACCGACTCAAACCGGTCGATGATGACCGTGGCTGGCCCATCGGTGTAGCTTGATTCAACACAACGCACAACCACGGTAAACCCATCAATCGGCGTTGGGGGTGCAGCCACCGGGTTGGCGCACAGCGCTGGCTTGGCCGGTATCGCCACCACCGCCCACTCCAGCCCCGCGCGCGCCGCCCAGTAGGCTCGCGAGCCTTGAATGTCTTGCGCCGAGGTCAGCTGCTGGGTGTTTGAAAACGTCAGCATAAAAGCGCCCAGCGCAGCCAACACGACCACCAAAAAAATGGCAGCAATGGCGGCAAAACCAGATTGATGCGGGTGCGCGTTCATGGCGTGTTGTCCACATGCACCTCGTGGTACAGACTCACGGTTTCGTTGTTGTCGGTGAACTTGAGCATGATCTGCACCAGCGCATTACGCTGCAAGTCAGAACCGTTGTACACAAAGCTGCAAGCGCTGACTTTGTCCGCCAAAACCGCCCCCGTGGCCGGGCAGGCACTGCTAAAGCTGGTGCTGGCAGTGCGGTACAACTTGCCGCCACTGCAGCGGTAGGCCACAACAATTTCATCCTTGGGAATCACGTGAAAACGATGGCTACCGGAGGCCAGGGGAAACAGTTTGCTGTTGATCGGGATTTGGGTCTCGGCCCCATCCACAGGCGCAGCCGACACCACCGAGGTGTTGTCCTGGTTGTAGGCATCCGCCCCGGTGATGCCCAGGTTATAGACCGCAATCACGTCGTCTTGCACGATGCGCTGATTGGCTGCCAGCGCGTTATTGCTGCCAAGCATGTTAAAGCTGTCATCAGGCGCGCTGAAGTCAAGCGCCGTGCCATCCCCCAGTATGGCATCGTTGGTGCGGTAACGGCCACCGGTTTTGGTTGGAATAAATTCCAGACACTGGTTGGGCGGTGTGGTGGCAGGCACACGCAAGCTGTTGGGTAAAGCCTTGCGCACATCGCGCGCCATGCGCCGCACGGTGGTGTCGGCCACATCGGTCAGGGCAGCGCGCCGGGCGCTGTCAAAGTAGGCGTCAATCGGGCTCTTCATGAACACCGCAACCATGCCGCCAATGACGCCCAAAATGACGATGACCATGACCAATTCGATCATGGTGAAGCCGTGTTGACGGAGCGTGTTTTGCATGGTCAGTAGTTGCTTCGGTAGCCTGTCATGCTGATCACGTCTGCGCTGTGAGTGATGGTTACCGTGACCTTTCTTGCCGGAACACCCAGCGTCACAGCGTCATCCACCACGGCAATGCCAATTACATAAGTCGACAACTCGGCTGGCAAATCGGTAAAAGCGGCATTGGACAAGCCGTGGTAATCCAGCACGGAGTCAAAGTCGGTGCGACTGGCCTTGACCACATGCGGACCACAGGTGGGAGGGCTGGCGCTACCGGGATCGGGGTCACAGTAGGCTTTGAGCAGCACTTCCTCCAAAATCGACTCCGCCAGCGCCATCGCTTGCTTGCGCACCATCGGGTCGGCGCTGGACTTGACCGTGGTGTTCATCACCGACAAGATGCCCGCCAGCGCGGCGCTGACCACCACAATGAAGATGATGAGCTCGATCAGCGTAAAGCCGCGCTGCAGGTACGATGCCGCCCCCGCGCCCTTGGCACGCCAAGCGGCCATAGGGGTGGGCTTAGTCGTGCACATAGCCGGTTTGCGCCTCTACGGTGATCGAGCTGGCGTTGCTGATGGTAATAACCAGGGCAGCTGTTTGATTGGTGCTACCCAGAGCCGTAAATTGCAAAGGTGACGGCGTGGGTGTGGCGGCCAGGCCGACGCCACCCCGGGGTGGGTTTGGCGGGGCCAGCGTGGCATCACACACACCGTCCGGTGCAGCGCCGGTGTCCATGGTGAGCGTGATGCCGGTGGGATTGAATGCCACGCACACCGTTCGCCGCTGCGCAATGGCGGTCTTTTGCGCGTAGCGCAGCAAGGCCATGGTTTCGTCATGAAAGCCGCGTTGCGTGAAGTCGCCCGTGTTCATCATGCGCGGCGCAGCAAAGACCGCCAGCACGCCCAGCATGACGATGACCATGATCAGCTCGATCAGCGTAAAGCCGCGCTGGCAAGCCAAAACGTGCGTCGGCAATACCATGCGTGCACGCAATACGTGGTCATTGACCTCAACATCTAGCGGCTTGATAACAGGAAAAAAAATTACTTTGGAAGTCATAGCATTTGCTACTTGAGTATAGGTAGGCTACGCGCAACGGTGCTAAAGCAACCTGCGCCAGTCCACCCCAATGACGTAACCTGACAACGGCGACCTGTAAAAAGTAAACGACGGCCTCAGAATTTACATGTGCGTGTCGGCTCATGTGCCGACGTCGGCACACTACCATTCCACCCCATGACAGTTCAATCTCGCTCATCGCTCATGGAACTTGTTCCACGGCGCGAAAACTGGCCCGTAGCGGTGCTGGGCTTGATGATGTTTCTGCTCCCCGGCGTGGGCGTGCCCAGCGAGTTGATGGTGCAAGACACGCTGAAATCGGCCGTCGTTGCGTTGGGGGCGTTGGCAGCGGCGCTGATTTTTTTCTGGCAGCGCCGCCACAGCACCACACCGCGCTTATGGCACAACATGGTGTGGCTGCCTTTTGTCCTGATGCTTTACGCCTTGGGCAGCATGGTGTGGTCCCACACTTATCTGGCCGGCGTTGAGGCAATTCGGTGGTTCGTGGTGAGTTTGCTGATGTGGCTAGGTCTCAACACCTTCACCCGCCAGAATCTTCCGCTGCTGCTGTGGGGCACACATGCTGGCGCGGTAGCGGCATCCATGTGGGCGGCGGCACAGTTCTGGTTTGACCTTGGCCTGTTCCCGCAGGCGGCAGCACCCGCTTCCACATTTGTCAACCGGAACTTTTTTGCCGAATATGCGGTGAGCGTGTTGCCGCTGTCCATCTACTTGCTGGCCAATTTGCGGTCGTCGCGCGGACTGGGTTTGATGGCGTTGATAGCACTTTCGGTCGCCTTCAACACCGTTGTGCTACTCATGACGGGTACGCGCTCGGCGCTGCTGGCGCTGCTGGTTTTGCTGCCGGTATTGCTGTTCATTTTGGCGCGCTACCGGCGTTTGCTGGCGTTTGCCAGCTGGCCCCGGCACATGCAAGTGGTGGTGGCACTGGTGTTGACGCTGGGGGTGTGGGGCATGGGCTCGGTGCCCAGCGGCAGCGCGCTGATTACCCAGGCCAACCTGGGTAACACTGCGCTGGAGCGCAGTTTTATTCGTGCCGCCTCTATGACTGAGGGCAAGGAGTACACCGAACGCTCGTTCTCGATCCGCGCCCAGATGTGGATGGCCACGGCACGCATGATGCTTGATCGCCCTTGGAGCGGCGTGGGTGCGGGCGCTTGGGAGGTGCAGATTCCGCTGCACCAGCGCCAGTACACCGTGCTCGAAACCGACTACTACGCGCACAACGAATTTTTGCAATTGCTCAGCGAAGACGGCGTGATCATCGGCGGGCTGGTGCTGGCTTATTTGTTGGCGTACCTGCTGCACACCGCCCTTGCGCTTCTAAAAATTCCCCTGCCTACCGACGCCCGCCCACCCGATCCCGCCACCACCGGCACCGCCAATTTGCGAGATGCCCCATTACGGGCGGTGCTGCTAAGCGTTTTTTTGTGCCTGTTGATCGTCAGCGCGGCCGGCTTTCCGTGGCATCTTGCTACGGGTACGGCACTGCTAGGGCTGGGCTTGGGCGCGTTGACCGCCGTGGACGCATGGCAGCCAGCGACCCTTAACGCCCAGAACGTCAAATGCTTGCCACCCCGGCCGCTGGCGCGCGCTTTGCCGTGGGCCACAGCGGCGGGTTTGGCGCTGGCCGTGGGCTTGACGCTGCTGGCGTGGCAAGCTGAACGAAGCATTGTGCACGCCATTCATCTGGGGACGTTTTTGGGTCAAACCTTGCCGCCACCGGCACAGCCGGAGGCACAACGCAAACAAGAAATGCTGACCAGCTTGCGCAAGGGCATCGCACTTCACCCGCACTACCGCAAATTTACCGCCATCGCAGCGGAGCAGTTGTCGGCGTTTGGCGACTACGCCAACGCGGTCTGGGTTCTTGAGTCGGTGGTGGCGTCGCGCCCCCACGTGGCTGCGTTATGGTCCGGGCTAGCCTACAACTACGCTCGACTGGGGCAACACGACAAGGCAACGGCGGCATTTCAACAGGTTAAACGCCTCAAACCTGGTGAGCCTAGCACTGCAACGTTGCACGCCACACTGCTAAGCCTGGGTGGGCAGGACACGCAGGCTCAGCAGGTGCTGCAGTCAGCCATGGACCACCAGCAGCTTGACTTTGAGTTGTTGCAGACAGCGTATGCCCTGGGCCTGAAATTAAACGACAAGCGGTTTGCATTGCAAGCATTGACGCTGTTCCATGAACGCTGGCCGCAACACGCTGCGGACACTTTTTTACGCATGGGGCGGGCGTACGCCCAAGGCCCGACCCCAGATGACGCCAACGCGCTCCGGGCTTTCAGACAAGGGATTGCCGCTGTACCGGCCAAGGACAAACCGAATTACATCGCGCAGGTTCCAGAACGGTTTCGTGGACAGTTGTAAAAAAGGCCACTGGGGAGTGGCCTCTTTCAAGCAGGAAATGCGATCAACCAGCTGAACGCAAAGAACCCCGGATCGTATTTAGTCGATACCGACGATCGTGGCTGTCGCGGTTTTTTGACCATCAGTCTGAGTAACAACACAGTCCACGGAAGCGCCCTTCGCGATTGTCACATTCGTAGCTAGTTCGTACCCGCTTGGAATGCCCCCTTGCAAAATAGCCGCTGCGGCCGCAGAGCATGTCAAAGTAGATGTCTTAGTGCCATTGCCCGTCGTCACGCTGCGCGCCGCGTAATTGACCGCACTCGCCGAGCTGATGCCACCAGCCACGCCTTGCACCGCAGCGATCTGAGCATCCCCCTTCAAATCCACAAACTTCGGCAGTGCCACCGCCGCCAGCACCCCCAGAATCACGATCACCATCACCAATTCAATCAGCGTAAAGCCACGTTGCATTTGTTTCATAAAAGTCCACCTCTAAAGTTAATTGGAATACGCATGATGGCGATAGTCTCAAAAACGATAGCGCCAACACGCGGAGTATAAACACGCAAAACCGCTCAATCGACGCTTTCGCCGCGCCAGCGGTAATTTTCTTTGGTGTGAAGTTGTAACACGGCATCAGCTCGGGCGATTGCAAACCACAGCCAGCCGTCTGAGGACGTCTGCTCCAGCCAGTCTGCATCCAGCGGCCGGTAGCCCACACAGGCGCAGTCCGGCGCGTACACCCAACTGCCCGCTGGGGCTTGGTCGATTTCGGCCAGACGCACCTCACCGATATAACCCGCTGGCGGTTTGCCCAGCAACTCAACCGGGTTAACCTGGCGATCAATTGCCTGCAACCCTGGCGCCACACCCTGCGCGGTCTGCTGCCGCAAATGCTCCACCACCAACGCGGTGCGCATGGCACCCAGCGTGGCGCGTATGGCGGCCAGTTCGGATTGGGCGTGCACCTCACGCGCATAACGCCCAAACAACACCATTAACGCCAGCACCAGCACGGCCAGCGCCAACCACTCTGCTGAAACGTGCCAGCGAACACTGGCGCGGTCTGGCCGCAACGCCACCGTTACCCGCCCGGTCGGCCCATGGCGGCCTGGCCCATGTTCCACAGCGGCAAGAACACGCCCAGCGCCAGCAACAGCACCAGCACCGCAATCACCGCCAGCAAGATCGGCTCAATGGCCGCCGACAAGCCCTTGATGCTGTAGTCGGTTTCGCGCTCGTACATGTCGGCAATCTCAAACAGCAAGCTGTCCAGTTCGCCGGTCTCTTCGCCCACGCCGATCATCTGCAACACCACCGGCGTAAAGACGCCCGTAGCCGCTGCACAGCGCTGGATGCTTTCACCGCGCTCGATACCGTCGCGCATTTGTTCGATGCGGCTGCCGATGTAGGCGTTGTCCACGGTTTGCGCCACCACCGTGAGCCCTTGCACCAGCGGCACACCACTCTGGCTGGACAGGGCAAAGCTGCGCGCAAAACGCGCCAGCGTGGCTTTGCGAATGATGTCGCCCACAATCGGCAGCGTCAGCTTACGCTGATCCCAGCGGTAGCGGCCCTCGGTGGTGCGCAAATAGCTGCGCACCAGCATCACCCCCGCCGCCAGCGCTACCAGCAGCAGCGGCCACCAGGTAATCATCCAGTTGGAAAAGCCCAGCAACCCGCGCGTGATCAGCGGCAGCTCGGCGTGAAAACCGGCAAACACCTTGGCAAACACCGGGATCACAAACACGTTCAGGATGACGATGGCAATGGTCATGGCGATCAGCACAAACACCGGGTAGCGCAGCGCCTGCTTGATACGCTCACGCACGTCGCGCTCAAACTCCATGTGTTCGTTCAGGCGCAAGAACACTTCGGTCAGCTTGCCGGTCATTTCCCCCACACGGATCATCGAGATGTAAAAAGCGCCAAACACGTCCTGGTGCCGCGCCAGCGCCGCCGACAACTCGCGCCCCTGATCCAGACTGGAGCGGATGTCTTGCAGCAACTCCACCAGCGCGGGTTTGGTGCTGGACGCCTGCAAGCCGGCCAAGGCACGCAGAATCGGCACGCCCGCTTTGGTCAGCGAATACATCTGGCGCGAAAACAGCAACACGTCTTCGTCGTTCACCGGCACCCGCTGCCAGCGCTGCAGCCAGTCGTTGGTGTTGACCTTGGCCACTTGCTCTTGCAAGGCAATGTGCACCGGCGCCACGCCAATGGCGATCAACTGGTCGGCCACACCGTTTTCAGTCAACGCCTCCAGCTGACCCTGAACCTCTTCACCGCGGGCGTTGCGCCCTTTCCATGCGTAAACGGCCATGGCAATCGTTGCAAACGTTCAGTCAGTCGTCCGCATCGTCGGCGTCAAAGCCGATGCGTAGCGCCTCGGCCAGTGACGTGCTTCCCTGGTGCACCAGCTCCAGCGCGTGGAACGCCATGGTGTGACCCTTCATGCGATCACGCGCTAGCTTCATGAAGGCAGCGGGGTCAGAGCGCGACGCGGCCTGTGCCAGGGTGACATCCATTTCCAGCAATTCATACACGCCGGTTCGGCCCGCATAGCCCGTGCCGTTACAAGAAGAACAACCGCGCCCGCGCTGCGGCGCGATACCGCTGCCATCAACCCCCATCTGCGCCAGCCAGGACAACTCTTGCGGCGTGGGGGCGTGCGGCTCGCGGCACTCAGTGCAATTGACGCGCACCAGGCGCTGGGCAATGACGCCTTGCAGTGAGGTGGCCACCATGAACGCCGGCACACCCATGTCCAGCAACCTAATGGGCGTACTCATGGCATCACGGGTATGCAAGGTTGATAGCACCAGGTGCCCGGTAATGGCGGCGCGCAAGCCAATTTCTGCGGTTTCTGCGTCGCGCATTTCGCCCACCAGAATCACATCCGGATCCTGCCGCAGGCAAGCGCGCAGCACCCGCGCAAAGGTCAGCTCGATCTTGTCGTTGACCTGTACTTGCGTGAGCCCTGGCAGGCGGTATTCCACCGGGTCTTCGACGGTGATCACTTTCAACTCGGTGGCGTTGATCTCGGCCAGCGCAGCGTACAGCGTGGTGGTCTTGCCCGAACCCGTGGGCCCGGTCACCAGCACCAGGCCCGAACTGCGCCCCAGCATCTCGCGAAAGCGCGCCAGCATCGGCGCGGGCATGCCGATGTCGTCCAGCCGCTTCATGCCCTCACCTTGCTTGAGCAGGCGCATCACCACCGATTCACCGTAGTTGGTGGGCAGGGTAGACAGCCGCACGTCGATGGTGTGGTCGCGCAGGCGCACACTAAAGCGCCCGTCCTGCGGCAGGCGTTTTTCAGAAATGTCCAGGCCGCCCATCAACTTGAGCCGCTGTGCCAGCGCGCCGGCAATGCGTTTGTCGGCCTCGGTCTGGGTTTGCAGCACGCCGTCTACCCGCACCCGGATCTGCAAGCCGGATTCTTGTGGCTCGATGTGCACGTCTGAGGCGCCGTCTTGCATGGCGTCTTCAAACAGCGACTGCAACAGGCGTACCACCGGCGCACCTTCGGTGCCGACGTTGGCCGAAAGCTCGCCAAAATCGACTGCGTCGCCCAGGTCTTTCTCCAGCGCACGCGCCAGGCCGGAGATTTCTTCGGTGCGCCGGTACAGCTTGTCAAACGCCAGAGACAACTGGCTCTCTGGCACCGCGGCCATGGCCACGTAACGCTTGAGCAAGCGGCTGAGTTCGTCATAGGCAAACAAATCCAGCGGGTCGGCCATGGCCACCAGCAGGCTGTCGCCTTTGTCTTCCAGCACCAGCGCCCGAAAGCGCCGGGCCGCGGCCTCTGGCAAGAGCTTGATCACCTCAGCGCGAAACGGAAAGGTCTTGAGGTTGACAAACGGAATGCCGAGCTGGCGCGCCAAGCCGTTGGCCAGCAGTTCTTCCGTAATCAGGCCGGATTCGACCAGCAGTCGGCCCATCTTCTTGCCGGTCTGCTTTTGCAGCGCCAGCGTTTGCTGCAACTGCTCTTGCGAGATCAGGCGCTGCTGCACCAGCACGTCGCCCAGCCGCAGCGGTTGCGGACGGCCCGCGGCAGCGTTGGGCGCGTCAGCCGTGGCCATCAGTGCAGATGCCGGGGTTTGCGCCCACCGTGACCACCCGTGCCACCGGTACCGCGTGGCGGTTTGCCCAGCTGCAGCGAGTTGACCAGGTCATCAAAGCGCTGGCTGAACAGGCTGTCAATGGCCGCCACCACACCACCCAGTTCGGCGCCGTCAAAGTGGCGCTCCATCAGGTTGACCACGTCCTGCACCAGCAGGTCGCGTTGCACCTGCATGATGGAGGCCGGGTCGGGCCCGACAAACAGCATGACAAAGTCGTCGCGCGATTCAGCATCGTCGTCGGCATCGTCGTCGTCTTCAAATTCGGTGTCGTAAAACGTGACCTCGATGGCGGCACCGGTCTGCGCCACGTCGTTGAGGTTCATGCACATTTCGTCCAGTGCCTGGCGAAAGTCGTCGTCACCTTCGACCGTCCAGCACATCTGAAGCAGATGTTCCTTGGATTCGAACTGAATGCCGGGTTCGTCTTCATAGTAACTGCCGCTGGCCGCCGAAAGCGACTTGGCCCCGGCGTACTTCCAGACCGGCTTGAGGGCATCTTGCAACTGCTCGAAAGAGACTTCGGCGCGCAAGGGCACTTCGCCATGCACATGGATTTCAAAGGGAGCGCTGAATCGAGCCATAAGTGAAGAGTTTACTGGTGCCCGAGACCGGGGTCGAACCGGTACGCCCGTTATGCACGAAGCGGCGGATTTTAAGTCCGCTGTGTCTACCTATTTCACCACTCGGGCAGGTCTGCTGCGACGTATTGTCAAACAAAAAAGCCCCACATCACATCGATGACGGGGCCCGAATACAGAATACGCGCCAAGCGCATAAACTTGCGGCGAAACCGGGTGGAGGCGCGATCCAGAGTCGAACTGGACTAACCGGATTTGCAATCCGGGGCATAACCGCTTTGCTATCGCGCCGAAGGGGTCGCATCATACCATCCACCTGAGGGAGATTTTTCATGTCCAGAGTCCTGTTGGTTTGCATGGGCAACATCTGCCGTTCGCCGATGGCTTGGGCAGTCTGCCGCAAACTGGCAGCCGACCAGGGACGCGAAAAAGAATTTGAATTTGACGCCGCCGGCACGGATGCGTATCACATCGGTCAACCGATGGATGAGCGTGCCAAAGCGGTGCTGCAGGCACACCACTATCCCGTCGGCAAGCAACGCTGCCGGCAGGTCAAACCCGAAGACTTCGAGCGTTTTGACTGGATCCTGACGATGGACCGTGACAACCTTGACGCATTGCGGCGGCGTTGCCCGGTTGAACAGGCGCACAAACTGCGGCTGTTTTTATCGTTCAGCAAACTCGACACCGACGAAGTGCCGGACCCGTACTACGGCGATAAAGCGGGTTTCGAGCGTGTGCTGCAACTGTGCGAAGCCGGTGCACGTGGTTTTCTGGCCAGTCTTTGAGTCCGCTCAGTCGTCATCTTCGGACGCATCATCCACCGCAGGTTCGTCAAGCTCCAGCGCGTCGGAAAAAAACGAACTGGTCAGCTTGACCGCAATGCCCACCTTGTCCTGCTTGTGATCCACCCGCACCACCTGACCCTTGCACACCATGTTGACCGGCTGACCGTTGACCACCACCTCCACCACAAAGCTGACCTTGGCGCCAGGTTCGGCGTCGGCCGTGGTTTCGAAATAGACGCCGGTGGCACTGACATTCTTGGTGAGGCCATCCACTCCGTTGATGTGAACCGGTAATTCAGACGTAAACCGGTCCGCAGCACGCTGGCCGTGCCCTTCTGGAGGATTGGAGCTTGCGGGTGGAATATTCATGTCTCTTTGCAATTTTTTATGGGGCCAACAACTTCGAAATGTGAAGCACGATTCATGCCCAAGCCACGTTAGCACGGACGCCAATCCACAAAACAACGAGTTACGTTCACTTTGTGGTGCATTTTCTGGGGCTTGGGTTTCAAGTGTTAAATTTTCCGACACCCGAACGGGGGAGTCGCCCTAGTTCCAGCCATCTTGACGACGGTCTATTCGATGGCCATGCTCGAAGACTACACTCCAGACGCGCACGATTTTTTACACGTTGCTTGCGCCCGCCGCCACAGAAGCCGAATCGCTGGCACTGGCCCGTGCGCAGCTCGGGGCCTTCCTGCAAACTCAAGGCCCCCTGCTTGAGCAAGCGCTGCAACGCACTGCCCATACTCCCTGAGAAACGCTCGAAAGAAAAGAAAACACCATGAAAGTCATGCTCGTTTTCGGCACGCGCCCCGAAGCCATCAAGATGGCACCGCTGGTCAAGGGGCTGCAGGCCTGCCCTGATCTGCAAACGCAAGTCTGCGTGACGGCGCAACACCGCGAGATGCTCGACCAGGTACTGCACCTGTTTGACATCGTGCCCGACTTTGACCTCAACATCATGAAGCCGGGGCAAGACCTGTTCGACATCACCACCAACATCCTGCTCGGGCTCAAAGCGGTGTACCGGCAGGCGCAGCCCGACATCGTGCTGGTGCACGGCGACACCACCACCACGCTAGCCGCAAGTCTGGCGGCGTATTACTCGCGCATCGCCGTCGGGCACGTGGAGGCGGGTCTGCGCACCGGCAACAAGTTCGCGCCCTACCCCGAAGAAATGAACCGCCGCCTGACCGGCGCGCTGACCGACCTGCACTTTGCCCCCACCGCCGCATCGCAGGCCAATCTGTTGCGCGAAGGCGTGGCCGCTAACACCATCCACATCACCGGCAACACCGTCATCGACGCGCTGCTGGCCGTGGTCGACAAACTGCGCAATAGCGCCACCCTGCAGGCCGAATTTGCCCAGCGCTTCGGCTTTCTGGACCCCAAGCGACGGCTGGTGCTGGTCACCGGCCACCGGCGCGAAAACTTCGGTGAAGGCTTTCAAAACATCTGTCACGCGCTGGCCGATATCGCCGCCGAGCACGCCGACGTACAGGTGCTTTACCCGGTGCACCTCAACCCCAACGTGCGCCAACCGGTGCACGACATCTTGGCCGCGCGCGGTCTGGCCAACGTGCACTTGATCGACCCGGTGGACTACCTGCCCTTTGTATACCTAATGGACCGCGCCCACATCATCATCATCACCGACTCTGGCGGCATCCAGGAAGAAGCGCCCTCGCTGGGCAAGCCAGTGCTGGTGATGCGCGACACCACCGAGCGCCCCGAAGCGGTGGAAGCCGGTACCGTCAAGCTGGTCGGCACCTCACGCGAAGCCATCGTGCGTGAAACACGCTGCCTGTTAACCGAAACCGCCGCGTATGCGGCCATGGCGCGCGCGCACAACCCCTACGGTGACGGGCAAGCGGTGCAACGTATCGTGCAAGTGCTGCGCGAACGCAAAAACGCGCTCGGCGCACGGCCATAATCCGTTTTTTCAATCGAAGGGAATCGACAAAATGGCACTCGAACGTCAAAAGATCGTCGTTATGGGCTTGGGCTACATCGGTCTGCCCACCGGCTCCATGCTCGCCACCAAAGGTCACCAGGTGCTGGGGGTGGATGTCAACCAGCACGCGGTGGACACCATCAACAGCGGCCGCATCCACATCATCGAGCCCGACTTGGACATTCTGGTCAAGTCGGCCGTCAACAGCGGGCACCTCAAGGCCTCCACCACGCCGGAAGAGGGCGACACCTTCATCATCGCCGTGCCCACGCCCTTCAAAGAGCTCGACGGCAACCCCAAGGCGCCCGACCTGAGCTATGTCGAATCGGCCACCCGCGCCATCGTGCCTTATGTGCGCGAGGACAACCTGGTCATTCTGGAATCCACCTCGCCGGTGGGCACCACCGAGCTGATTGAGCGCATCATCACGCAAGCGCGCCCCGAGCTGGCTGGCAAGGTGCATTGCGTACACTGCCCCGAGCGCGTCTTGCCCGGCCACATCCTGCGCGAGCTGGTGGACAACGACCGCATCATTGGCGGCACCACCAAAGCCGGCGTGGCCAAGGCCAAAGCGCTCTACAAAACCTTTTGCAACGGCGCCATTCTGGAGACCGACAGCCGCACGGCGGAGCTCTCCAAGCTGGTGGAAAACTCGTTTCGCGACGTCAACATCGCCTTTGCCAACGAACTCTCGCTGGTGTGCGAACACCTGGGTGTGAACGTGTGGGAAACCATCGCGCTGGCCAACCGGCACCCGCGCGTCAACATCCTGCAGCCCGGCCCCGGCGTGGGTGGGCATTGCATTGCAGTCGACCCCTGGTTCATCGTCGCCAGCGCGCCGCAGCAAGCCCGCCTGATCCGCACCGCGCGCGAGGTCAACGACGCCAAGCCGCATTGGGTCATCGACAAAATCCGCGCCAAGGCGCAGCGCTTCAGAGACCCTGTCATTGCCTGCCTGGGCATCACTTTCAAGGCCAACATCGACGACATGCGCGAATCGCCCTCGCTGGACATCGTGCACGAGCTGATCAATCAAAAGGTGGGCCGCATCCTGGTGTGCGACCCCAACGTGCAAGCCGCCAAGGTGCCGTTCCCGCTGGTCGATTTCAAGCAGGTACTCAAAGAGGCCGACATTCTGGTGCTCTTGGTGGACCACAGCGAATTCATCGACATCGACCCCGACAGCATCAAGGACAAGGTGGTGATCGACACCCGAGGTGTGTGGCGCTGATCATGCGCATCCTGCACGTCCTGGACCACTCGATCCCGCTGCACAGCGGCTACACCTTTCGCACCGCGTCCATCCTGCGCGAGCAGCGCGCGCTGGGCTGGGACACGTTTCACATCACCTCACCCAAGCAGGGTGCGTGCAAAGTTGCCGAAGAGTCGGTGGACGGCCTGCACTTTTACCGCACCGCAGGCGGCACCGGCCTGATGGCCAACCTGCCAGTGGGCCGAGAGGTAGCGCTGATGAAGGCGCTGGGCCAGCGGCTGGACTACGTGGTGCGGCAGGTCGAGCCC
>Ga0172368_10002366_pt1 | contig 24148 bp, 14 predicted proteins | sample Lak11m_FD_114540 | JGI IMG/M metagenome (GOLD analysis project Ga0172368, IMG submission 114540) | Freshwater microbial communities from Kabuno Bay, South-Kivu, Congo - kab_022012_11m | ecosystem: Environmental > Aquatic > Freshwater > Lake | place: Democratic Republic of the Congo: South-Kivu...
CGCAAAATGAATTCTTGGCGTCTTGGCGCCTTGGCGTGAGCCATCTCCGGCTCGTCCGGGTTAGGATCCAACCAGTGGGATTCTTGTACAGCCAGCCCGAAATTCTCACGCAAAGACGCAAAGGCGCAAAATGAATTCTTGGCGCCTTGGCGTGAGCCGTCTCCGGCTCGTCCGGGTTAGGACTTTGACAATGTGGAACTGGCAGCCGACGGTGTTGATCGGCGTGGCGCTCCTGGCTGGCGGATACCTCAGCGCCATCGGCCCGTGGCGCAGGCGATTCGGGGCGTCGGCGCCGGTGAGCCGCGGGCAGGTCATCAGCTTCCTGCTGGGGGCGCTCATCATCCTCCTCGCGCTGGTATCGCCGCTCGACGAGTTGGGCGACGAGTACCTGTTCAGTGCGCACATGACGCAGCACCTCCTGCTGACGCTGGTAGCACCGCCGCTTCTGTTGCTGGGCACGCCGGGCTGGCTGCTGCGACCACTGCTCCGCCGCCGGTCGGCGGCGCGGGCCGGCCGGGTGCTGACGAAGCAGGTCGTGGCGTTCGTGCTATTCAACGGCGTGTTTCTCGCCTGGCACCTGCCGACGTTCTATGAGGCAACGCTGCAGAGCGAGTCGATCCACGTGGTCGAGCATCTCATGTTCATAGCCACAGCCGTCCTGAACTGGTGGCCGATCCTCAGCCCTCTGCCCGAGCTGCCGCGGCTGTCTTACCCGGCGCAAATCCTGTACCTCTTTCTTGAGGCGCTGCCGGCGACCGTCTTGGGCGCGTTGCTCGTCTTCGCACCGGCGCCGCTCATCCCCACGTATGCGACCGCTCCCCGGCTGTTCGGCCTCGACGTGATGACCGACCAACAGGTGAGCGGGTTGATCATGTGGATGCCCGGTGGTATGATCTACCTGATCGCGCTTGCGGTCGTCTTCTTCAAGTGGTTGGGACGCGAGGAAGGCGAAGCGCAAAGCCGCCTTGCTCCAGGTGAATCCGGTGGATGACGGAGCGAATCAAACGCATTTTACTGGGAGAACAGCATGGAAAAAAGCGAAAGGTTACCGGCCACGACCGCGCGTGGAGGTTTGCATGGCCGCGGACGGCTGGAATACAAATGGATCGTCCTCAGCGTCACGACAATCGGCGCCTTGATGGCGGCCATTGACAGCACCATCGTCATCCTGGCGCTGCCCGATATGATGGTGCAATTGCACGCCGACCTGGTCGAGATGATCTGGGTGATCATGGCGTACATCCTGATCAGCACGGTTTTCCTGCTGACGTTCGGTCGCGTCGCGGATCTGTTTGGCCGCGTGCGCATGTATAACCTGGGTTTCGTGGTGTTTACAGTCGGTTCGACGCTGTGCGGACTGTCGGGGACTGCCACGCAGTTGATTCTGTTCCGCCTGGTGCAGGGCAGCGGCGCGGCGATGATGGTCGTGAACAGCGTCGCCATCCTCACCGAAGTGTTCCCGCCGAACGAACGCGGCCGGGCGCTGGGGATCAACGCGGTGACGTTTTCCGCGGGTGGCGTCATCGGGCCTGTGCTGGGTGGCTTGCTTCTGACCGCGGGCGACTGGCGCTGGATCTTCTTCATCAACGTGCCCATCGGGCTTTTCGGGGCTTTGTGGGGCTACCTGGCTCTGAAGGAGATGTCCACGCGCAAGCAGGGTGAGCGGTTCGATCCGCTCGGCGCGGCGACGTTCAGCCTGGGGCTGGTGTCGGTGCTGTTGGCGCTGACCCTGGGCATCCAGTTCAATTGGTTTTCGGCGCCCATCGTCTCGCTGTTCGCCGCGTTTGTGATCCTGCTGGGAGTGTTTTTATGGTGGGAACGCCGGGCGTCGAACCCTGTGCTCGATCTGTCGCTGTTCCGGGACCGAATCTACAACTTCTCGGTGTTGGCCGCGATGATGCAGGCGCTCGCACTATTTGCGGTGAACTTCCTGATCATCTTTTACCTGCAAGGCGTGCGGGGTTACGACCCGCTCAAGGCCGCTTTGCTGTTGATCCCGCTGCCGGTGGTGAGCGCGGTTCTGGCGCCGTTGAGCGGTCTGCTGGCTGACCGGATCGGCGCACGGATTCCGGCCACGCTCGGGCTCCTGATCCAGGGTGTCGCGCTGGCCTGGTTCACCCGGATCACGCCGACGACGACCTACGCTCAGCTCGTCGTGGGATTGGCGCTGATGGGCGTGGGCGGCGGCCTCTTCTACTCACCGAACACCAGCGCAGCCATGAACGCCGCGCCCCGGCCGCGGCTGGGTGTCGCCTCGGCCACGCTGGCTACGCTGCGCCAGGCCGGGATGGTGACGAGCTTCGCGCTCTCCCTGGCGGTCGCGGCGGCCAGCCTGCCGCGCGACGTGATGATGCAGCTTTTCGTCGGCACGAACGTGACCCTGGGATCGCAGGTGACGCAGGACTTTGTGATCGGGATGCACAGCGCGTTCATTGTTTCGATCGTGCTGTGTCTGGTCGCCGCGGGCCTCTCGGCCGTACGCGGCCGGGAGGATCGCCGCGGGCAGGCGGAGCGGCACTCGCTGCCGACTTCAGAACTATAAGCCGACGAGAACTATTACCGGCGGCCGGAACGCCGTTAAGCGAGCAAGCCCTCCGGCGATCTATGGGCTTGCTCGTGTGTATGCCAGGTGTCCGTCATATCAGCGGACGGCGAACGGCAGGCATTGCGGTGATACCATTTGAAGCTTGCTACTCCACGATCAGGGTAGCAGCCATTCCTTGTTCTAAGTGTGCGGGCGTACCGCAGACGATTTTGTACGTCCCTGGCTCACTTGGAGCGATGAAGGTCTCAGTTTTGGTCTCTCCTGGTTCCGCCTCGATCTCCCAGAAGACCTTATCTTCATCATCCGCATCAAACGGCAGCGTTACGTCCATACCTGCCTTGATCAGCACCCACTCGTGCTCGAGAGCGCCCTGGTTCACGAGGGTGAGATCCACCGATTGGCCCGCATTCACGGCCCATGTCATCGGATCAAATTTGAAGTCTGTAGTGGTCACACGAATTGAATTCTTTGTGGCGGCGCCACAGGCTGCGAGCACCAAAACACTGCCAGCTACCAACAGTCCCGCGATCGATTTCCTTAGCATTATCAATCTCCTCTAACGTGAATCCTCAAATGGTACATTGGCTGGCAGGCACAGGAAGTTCTCTCTCGCGACCACACTCTACCGCGAGCTGACGTTAGTCCGAAATCCAACACAAATAGTAGTGATATCTGAGATTGGGCACAGACGCCTGTTCGAACGCGCCGATGTCGCAATTCGCACCTTGGGGGCGTGAGACGCCGCGCTGATCGGTCGCCGGGCAAAGCACGTTGTCGCCATGATCGATCGCCGGACTATCTTGCAGGAGAGCATGCGTCGCCGTGGGGCCGCCGTTATCCTGCAAGGGGCCGAGGCGAGGATCCGTGTTGACCTGGTCGCCCGCACCGGCCAGGCCGCAACTGTTCCCGCTATCGATGTTATGTCCCAACGAGACAATGACGCCCTCACTGTTGAAGCAGTTGTCCGCGGCGCCCGGATTCGCCACGATCGTATTCCCGATCGCCAGGGAGGCACCATCGTTGAAAATGCTGGAGCCCGTCTGCGGGCTCGCGGTCACGTTGCCGGTGAATGTTACGCTCTTGAGGGTCGTCGATGCCCGGCTATACAGGCCCCCGCCGTTGTCCTGCGCCGTGTTGCCGCTCAACGTTACGTTGGTCAGATCCAGCGTATACCCCGAATGGTCGATGCCACCGCCGGACCTGGCCCGGTTGAGCGCGATGAGACTCTCGTGGATCGTCATCGTCCCGCTGTTGTAAACGCCACCGCCTGCCCCCGATGCGACGTTCCCCTGGATGTTCGTGTCACGGATTTCCGCGGTCGCACCGATACCGATGTTGTTCACGCCCGCGCCGCTTGCGGCCGTGTTGCTCATGACCGTGCTGTGAAGTAGCGTGACCGGCGAAAGGGATTGTCCTGTGTTGAGCAGACCACTGCCCGTGTTCCCGATGATCGCGACGTTGTTCAGCACCGCGCGGGAGACCGCGTTGTAAATCCCGCCGCCCTGGTTGTCCGACACGGCCCCGCCATCGACCTCCAGCACCGCCTGGTTCTCGTTGCTGATCCCGGCCGCGCCCATGTTGTTGACCACATCCACCTGCGTCAGCTTCGTGCTGCCGCCATCGCTGCGCAGGCCGCCGCCCAGATTGCCCCGGATCGTGCTGTCCTCCGCGGCGAACCTCCCGTAGCTGGCGATACCACCCCCGGCGGCCGCGCTGTTCAGGGTCACCGCGCTCCTCGTCAGGGTTAAGGCGGCGGTTGCATCCACAAGGATGCCGCCGCCTTCCGCCGGGCCCGGATTGCCGTTGCGAAGCGTCACGTCCGAAATCATCAGCCGCGCGCCGGGCCGCACCTCGATCAATCGGTCGGCCTGGTTGCCGTCGAGGATCGTGTTGCCGGCGCCTGCGCCGATGATAGTCAGCGCGCCTGTGACATCCAGATCACCGGTGATCGCGCCGTCTTCGCCGCTTCCGGCTTCTGTCAGGACGAAGACAGCAGGCGACGGCAGAGATGCGCCAAACGCGATCACATCTTCCCCGTTGCCGGCTGCACAACCGTCGACTGCGTTGTCTGTGTTGGCCGCGATGATGGCTTCCCGAAGCGAGCAGAGGCCATCCGCGGCCGACGTGTCGGCGGTCGAGGTGACGGTGATCGTCGCGGCGGTCGCGACCGGCGTCAACAGCGCCAGCAAGAGCAGCGCCAGTACCACGGCCGAAACCGGAGACTCAATGAGACGGCGCATTCTTACCTCTTGATCGTAGTGGTTTCATAGCCTATGGCTCCTGGTCATTTTGCCACTGGATAGGAGACGCTCAGATCATCGACCCGGATGGTCACCGTACTGCCGGGTTTGACCCCGTCACGCGGGTTGGGATAGAGAATGTAGTACATTTGCCCTGCTTCTGGGGCGAGTGGAGTCTGTAGCTCAGGCGCGCGGATCGCGAGATCGCTGCCCTCGGGAACTAACAGCGGGAGCGTGTTGAGGTCCTTGTCGCCGAACTGACGGGCTTTCAGCGGATCAAGAACCTTGTATCGCACGTCCACCAGGCCACCGGCAGCGGTCACCGCCACCAACATCACGCGCACACCGTAGCGGTCTTCCAACGCGGCCGCTCCTGAAGGGACAGCGGCCGTTGGCTCGACTGACGATCCGCCAGGCCATGCTCCAGGCGGGATACACCCGGCAAGGATGATGGTCACTGCGCTCCAAACGACCAGGATGAGCAGCAGTCTCCTGGCTCGCTCCCGATCTCGCCGGCAGAATAATGATGATGACATGGTAAGGCTCACATAGGACAACGGATGGGCGGGATTGACGGATATCATACTCTCTATGCTTGCACGGGAATGGGACAACCGGCCTGCTCACGCGAGCCGGTTGTCTCACTTGATCACCGGAATGTCGTTACGGCCAGACGCTGCTGCCCGAAGGCACCCCTGTCACGTTGACGGTCACCCGGTAGGGCCGCCCCAGTTGAATGGGGAAGTCGCCGGATGGCACAGGCACGGCCGAGAACGTGTGGAAGTTCTGTCCCTGACCGTTCCACTCCTGCGCCGCTGAGACCGTCAGGGCCGGGACGGCATCGGCCTCCATGTCCGTCCTCAGATGAGAGGCCATCGTCAAGATGTCCTTGCTGAAGGGCAGCAATACCCAGTTGAAGTCTGTGCCGGTCGTCTCCTGCAGGGTATAGCTGAAGGCTGCGGCCGGCGGCACGTTGCCGACCAGGGTCCAGGTGGCGCTTTGAGGGGCGGCACCTGTGACGTTCACCGTCACCCGATAGGCGTTGGCGAGCGCCAGGTTGAAATCCCCCGAGGGGAACGGCAGCAACGAGTAGGTCTGGTAGTTCTGGCCCGTGGCATTCCAGCGTTGCACCGAACTCACCGTGAGTGTAACGTTCGAGTGCCCCTGGATATGCGTTACCAGATCGGCGGCCGTGGCCAGGCCGACATCCACCGGCAGGCCCACCCAGTTGAAGTCCGTGCCGGTCGTCTCCCACAGCTCATAGTCGTACCGCATCACAGCCCGGGTCGAGACGGGGCCCCAGTTGCCCCCTGCGTCTCGCCCGCGCACCATGATCGTGTGTTGGGCACCGCTGATCCAGCCGGTGACGTCCACGTTCACGATCACGCTCTCGGACGCGCTATCGAACGTGCCATCGGCCGCGGCCATCGGCGTGCCGTTGCCCGGACCCGGATCCGCTCCGTCGAACCACTCGGCGCCCGCGATGATCGAGGCAGCAGCCGTGCCGTTGAGCGGGTCGGTGACAGTGGCCGTCAGGATGCCGGTCACGTTGTTCGGGCCAGGCCCCAGGCTGAGGCCGCTGGCGCTTGGCCCGGTTTGATCGACGAGCAGGATCACGCTGCCCATCGCCCCCCAGTTGCCCGCTGCGTCCTTGCCTCTGACATAGACCGGATGCGGCCCATCCGACAAGGCACTGATCTGGGTGAGCGGGATGTACGCATAAGCCGCCTCGGTCGTCTGATCGAAGACACCATCCAGCGGCATGAACGCAAATCCCGTGCCCGGAGCAGGGCTTCCCAGCGTGTCCGTCAGGAACCCTTCGGCTCCCATGATCGCCGACTGCGCCCCGCCAGCGAGCGGATCGGTCAGCGTCACGCTTACCTGGACCGATGGCGTGATTGGGTTGACGCCGACCTTGCCGTTGGTGGGGTTCGGCTGGGCTTGCACAGGGTCGGCGACTGGCCCGGTCTTGTCAACCTGTAGGGTCGCCGTGACGAAGGCGCCCCAGTTGAGCAGCGCATCCTTGCTGCGGAGATTGACCACGTGCTGGCCCTCCGCCAGGGCTGCGATGGTCGGTGAGATGATGGTCGCATCCAGGCTGACGACCGGCCCCGATGTGGTCACGCTCATCGCTGTGCCGCGCGTGGTGGCGTCCGGCAGGCTGGCGGGATCGATGAAGTACTCGGCCTCGGTCACGTTGGAGCCTCCGGTGGCCGTGTCATCGCCGGTCGCCTGCATCACCACGTTCGCTGTGCCGTTAGAAGCCGGCGGCGTGAAGGTGACGCCGGTGGTCGCCGGGCCAGCCTTGTCCAGGTTCAGGTAAACCGTGCTGAGCGGCCCCCAGTTGCCGACCGCATCCTGGCCGTGGACGTAGATGGGATGATTGCCTGCCGGCAACGGACCCAGGGTCGCGGCGCTGATCGTACCCGTGACGCTGGCCGTGGCAGCCCCCGTGCCGATAACGGTCATGGCGGCTCCCGTGCCGGTTGCGCCAGGCGTGTCGATGAAGTATTCCGCCGCGGCGATCGCCGAGTCTCCCCGGCCCACGTCGCTGGCGTTGCCGGTCAGGTTGACATCGACGGCGCCTTCCGTCGGGTTGGGCGAAACCGCCAGGCCGGTGGTTGCTGGCCCGGTGGTGTCACCTGTCGGCAGCGTGCCGCTCACCGTGACGAAGGTCAGCATGCCGCCGAAACCCCCTGCGCCGCTGTTGCGCAGCAGCAGACTGCTGTCATACAGGCCGTAACGCATCGTCGGCGCGCCGGGAGCTATCGCCGGCACCGAAACGAGCGCGTCCGCTGTCTGACCGGGGGTCATGAGCTCGCTCACCAGCCTCCGGTAGTATGGCAACTCCTCGCCCGCCCGCGACAGGAAAGTTTGGGCCGGGACGCCGAGGAGGGACATCGAGTGGGTCTCTTGCCCCGCGTTGACGTAGCGCAACAACAGGCTGGCACCGCCGGGAACCGGGATCTCATCGGTCTGCGGGTAGGCTTTGCCGTTGATCAGCCGGTACCTCGGGCTGTAGAGGCGCATGTCGAAGCTGGACGGCGTCGCGCTGTTGTTCAAGGCCGGGTCGATCTCGCTCAGCGCGACCAGCGCCTCGTCGGTGAACGCCGAGGCCGGGTTGGTAAAGGTCTGGGTGGGTGCGATCGTGGGGCGGACGATCAGGCTGCCGTACAGCCCCATGGGCACCTGGTATTGCGCGTTGGGCAACGGCCCCGCCTCATAAAGGAAGGTGCCCGGATTCACCGCGGTGAAGGTGTAGGTCACGACGCCCGCAGCCGCGGCACCGGTCAGATCGGGAGCCAACGGCTGTCCGATGAAATCCAGAGACGTCGTCACAGCCAGGTCGTTATGCAAGGTCACCGTGACCGTATCGCCGGAGTTGGCGATCAAGGTCGGTCCTGGCACTTGCGCCGGGTTGGCCGCCGCATCGGCGTATCCCCAGACGGGAACCGTCACGGCACCTGGCAGGGAGAGGGTGCCGGGCCTGGCCCACAGCTCACAGTTGACGGCGCCGGTGCCCAAGCCGGTGCAGGCTGTGCTGGCGGGCAGCGGGCCAGGGGCGGCGAGCGCCTGTCTGGGCGTCACACCGATCAGCGCCACCACCGCGACCAGCAGCAGGGCTGCACCCACTACGATGGTGCGTAATGAATTGATATGCATGGTCATGCTCCTCACGTCACCGTCAAGGCATCGGGGCGCAACCGCCCGGCGGATCAACACGCATGAAAGTTCCCGGACCGGTCATGACCACACCCCACGAAGTCAACTGGAACAGCGCGTGGTTGTGGGCGATGATGTAATACTCGCCGCACATCGCCATCGAGCTTTGGCCGGGCGGGAATGGTCCTGTCATCCCCAGGTAGGGGCTGCCACTGTAGTACATGCCGTAGGTCAGGTTTTGCCAGCCCGGATCGGTGACCGGGATGGGATTGGTGGCGGGATCATATTCTTCGCGATTGTGCCAGTGAAACAAGGCATCATACGTCTGGCCTGGCCCGGCCACCAGTGCAAACGTCTCGAAAGACAAATCCTCTCCGGCAGGACCGCGGACGGGCTGGGCATCGCGGCCGATCACGATGGCGTTCCGGCCGTGTGGATGGAAGGGCAGCGGCTGGCTGGAGACATTGATGAAGCGCTCCAGGTAGTATAACGGGTTCATGGCGCTCGGGTTGGGAACGGCGTTGCCGCTGGCGTCCCAGGTCGCTTCATCGTTGGGCCGGATGTGTGCCAGCGCGCCGTAGGGCTGCGTGGGCAGCCATGAAGCGAAGTTGGGCGCCAACGTGTCGGGGAAGCCACGACCATTCAAGAACCAGTAGCGCGGATGATACAGCGTCATGTCGTAGCTGACGGGTTGCCCGTTCGCGACCTGGAGCTCGACCACCTGGTTCATGATGGGATCGATCTCCGACTGCAACACCAGCACCTCACCGGCGGGATCCGGGTTGAAGTGACTGTTCTGAAGATCCGGCTGGCCGGTGTCGTTGTAGACCCACTTGTCACCGGCTGCCGGCCGTACGATCAGTGCGCCGAACAGGCCCAGGCGTACCTGAATCGCAGGATCCGTGCCGCTCTGGTAGAGGAAGGTGCCGGGGTGCGCGGCAACAAAGGTATACGTCACGCTCCCGCCGTTGGCAGGCGCCGCGTTGGCCAATGACGTCAGGTTGCCGCCGCCGTCGAACTGCGGTTGCGTTGGCGCGCCGTCTGCCAGCACACCCTCCTGCCCGGGGAAGATGATCGATACATCCACGGGCAAGGTGTTGTTCAAGCGAACTGTCACCGTATCGCCTTCATTGACACATAAGACGGGGCTGGGATGCTGGAACGGGTTCGCCCCGGCCGAGAAGCCCCACATATAGACCGTGTTCGCGTCCGGTGTCTGGACATAACCGGTGCGGGTGGTCAGATCGAAGGTCGGATTCGGGCTGACGCCAGACGTGCAAACGATGCCGTCCGCGCTCATCATCTGGGCTGCCGCCGGCCGCACCCCGGACCCTGCCACCAAGGGAACCACCAGGACTATGGTCAGCAGTAGGGCCAGCCATACCCGTCTTCGCCTGAGTGGAATGATACGCATTTTCTCTACTCCTCTCATCGTAACCGACTCACAGGGTCATCCCTAGGTATTGGGCAGGGTTTGCGGCGGCAATGTCCCGGCTGGATAGACGCGCACTTCGGTCATCTGTCCCCCGAAACCGCCCGGTGCCAGATTGTTTGCCCGTTGGTAAGCTCTGTTGTAAAGCAGATAGGTGTTGTAGGGCGCGTTACCGATATCCGGATCTGCTGTGCCCGGCCCCTGGAACGTCGGCGCCGTGAAGATCGCGTCGTAGCTCGCACCCGCATGAATCTCCAGGCTGCTGGTCAGGAAACTGGTATCCGTCCCATCGCGGCCGTGCAGGGGCGTCGCATCCTTTCCGACAATCCGCATCGGGATGCCGGACAGGGTCATGGAGGCATCGGTGTAGCCCAGGCTGGCGAAACGCAGCAGGATGTTCTCACCCTCGTTGCAGCGCACCAGGGACGAGTACGGCTGATACTGAAGCTCGGGGTGACCAGGCGGTGGGATCAGGTCGCCGTTGGCATCGATCGACGGGTTGAACGGGTCGATCGAGCCGTTGGGCAGCAGTGTATCCGGGTAGACACGGCCGTTCAGCATGGCGAAGTCCGCACGGTAGTCACTCCATTCCGGCAACTGGATGTGGGCGTCGGCCCAGTGGGCTTCGGCCCACGCTTCGGTCAGCATCATGGCGAATTCCCGGTCGAAGGCGGTGGCGGGGTTATTGTAGGCCCACTTCGGGTTCGATGCGGGACGCACGAACACCATGCCCGCCATACCCATCTGCACGTGCTCTACGTCCTCCACGTGGCAGTGATACATATAGGTGCCGGGGTCGTGCGGCCGGTAAGCGTAGACCAGCTCCTTGCCGATGGGCACGGATACCGAGCCGTGCGGCTCACCGTCAAAGAACGGGATCGCGTCCCGAAAACCGTGGAAGTGCACGGTATGAGAGTCGACCAGGGCCGGGCGCATCGCCAGGCCCAGGTTGGTCAGCTTCAGGTGGAACTCCTGGCCCTCAGTCATCCACCATAATGGCGCGGTGTGTTGCGCCTTCATCTTCTGCGATGCGACCAGAGCTGGCGTCGGTCCGCTGGCGTTCACCGGCCCGAAATTGTGAAAGCCGAAGATGTAGGTCGTGAACGGCGCCGGCGCCAGGTTATCAGGATGGAAAGGCGGGATCGCCGGTGTTTCCGGCAGGTGGATCCAGCCGTCGGTGCCTGCGAAGAATAGATCAGGCAGTCCGCCCGCCGCATCCGCGACGCGCGTCGGAAGCAGAACGTTGCGCGTCGCGGCCGGCAGCGCGGCCGCCAGCGCGCCTGCGCCGATTGCGCCCCCTACCAGTTTGAAGAAGCGACGCCGGCTCAGCCGGGGTGACTGCTCCGTGAGATGATTCATCGGTCATCCTCCATACAAGGGTAGAGCTCCATCAACGCCCGCGCACCAGGCGGCGTAAACCCAGGCCAGCTCCACCCAGCACGAGCACGCCACCCAGACTTAGCGCCGGAATCGCGCTCGCGACGTTGATCGCACGCAGGCTGGATAGGCCAACGGCGTTCGGGTTAGCTTCTTCCGAATGGCAGCCGGTGATGTTGCCGCTGGCATCCGACGGGACGACGATGTGCCAGCTTTGCGTGCCGGCAGCCGTATCCACATACGTGCCGTTGGCGGTCACGATCTGGACCGGCGCGGCCGTCACAAGCTGGTATCGGCCGTTGCTGTGGCCGTCGCTGTTCCCGGAGGGTTGCGTGCTCCGGTAGATCAGGTAGTAGCTGCCGGCCACGCCCGTCCAGTTGACGGTCTTCGCGTCGCCAGCAAGCGAGCCCTGGGTCATCACCGGGCACGTGCCCGCAGCCGTCGAGGTGACGGTGCCGTGATCGGTGTTGGGGTCCGTCACAGCATCGTAGACAAAGCTGGTGTTCCATGTGGTGCCAGCACTAGCGCCCAATCCGCCGAACAGCATGTTGACAGTGACGCCATCAACCGCCGCAGAGAAGTTGCCCACGTCAATGATCCAGAAGTTGCTGATGTAGCCGCCGTTGTTGCCGTTGTACCCGTCTTCCGTCAGCACCTCATCCGGCGGTGTGCCGCCGGTGCTTAGCCATGCGACATAGTTGGCCTGCGCCGGCGTCCCGCTCAACTGGCCGTAGTCGTTCACGCTTCCTGCCTGGGCGACTGCTACCAGGACGAGCATCACGATCAGGAAAAGACCCACAGCCGTCAGACCTTTAGGCATTGTCTTCATGTCCGATTCCTCCTGTTTCTTGTCCGGTTGACTAGAGATACCTTCCAGTTCCTGCGACCGCCACAGCGGTCGCAGGAACACTTTCTGACACCGCGATGTCAACTCATGGCCATGTGGTCGTTGTCCCTGCGGCCACATCGACAGTCACGCGATAAGGCTGGCCGATGAAGATCGGGAAATCGCCACTCGGCACCGGCACGGTGACGTAGCTCGCGAACTGCTGTGCCGTAGCGTTCCAGCGCTGCACCGTCCGGATGACCGCGGTCGGACTGGCCGAGCCATCCATATTCGTCTTGAGGGCCGACGCCTGGGTCAGCGCCGCCTTGTCCAGCGGCAGCAGGATCCAGTTGAAGTCGGTCCCGGTCGTCTCCAAGAGGTTGTAAGTGAATGTGGTTGGAGCCGGCACATTGCCAAGCAACGTCCAGATGGCCGTGCCCGATGGGGTGCCGGTGATGTCCACGCTCACCCGATAGGCGCTGCCCACCGCCAGGCTGAAGTCGCCGGAGGGCACTGGCACCGTGCTGTAGGTCTGGTAGTTCTGGCCCATCGCATTCCAGCGTTGCACCGCCCCGATCGTGAGCGGCGCGCTGGAGTTGGCTTCGATGTTGGCCTTCAGGTCCGAGGCCAGCGTCAGGCCAGCATCCAGCGGCAGGCTGACCCAGTTGAAGTCGGTGCCCGTGGTCTCCTCGAGCTGGACCTCGAACTTGCCCACCCGGTTGGAGAGCGCGGATGGGCCGGAGGCGTTCAGCGCCAGCACCGTGTAGTAATAGTTCGTCAGGCTGCCGATCACGCCCGTGTCCGTGTAGCCGGGCGTGGGTACCGTGCCCTGCAGCGTCGTCGCATCGGGGGTGAAGTACGGGCTGGTCGAGCGGTGGATCTCGTAGCCCGTCACCGCCGCCGGCTGCCCGCCGCTGTCCAGCGTGACCGCCGGCCAGCTCAGCGCCACGTCCGATCCGCTGCGGCTGATCGTCACGGCCGGCGGCTGGGGCACCAGGCCTGACGGAAACTCGTCCGCGCCGATGTCATAGCCGCCGCCCTGGGGCCGGGGCTGTTGATCGAAGTCCATTGCCGGGGCATTGACGGCGCTCGAAGCCGCCTGGCCCGCATCCACGGCCGGTGATGTGGTCAGCTTGCGGTAGTTGCCCATCAGGTTGGGCGCCGTCTCCACAGCCACGATGAAGGTGTCCACGAAGTTCGGGTTGCCGCGCCACGGGAGCACCGACACCGATGCGTCGTATGCCAGGACCACCTGGGGATCGACACCGACCTGGTTGCCGGTCGCGCCGGCGCCGATCGGGTAAGCGCCCAGGTTCTGCTGCAAGACGGAATAGTGCGGCGTCAGCAGGCCCGCTCCATCCGCGATGCCCAAATCCCAATAGTTGACCGGGGTCGGGTCGCCTGCCAGTCCGATGCCGGCTACACCGCCGCCCGTCCACGAGCCGGCCCGGTTCTCCCAGAAGATGTTGTTGAACACCACCGGATCGCTGAAGATAGCCGCGCCGGGCGGCAGGCTTGCCTGGAGCGTCGCGCTGTTGCGCGACGACGACAGGCCAGCCGGTGCCGGGAAGCCGTTGCTCGTCTGGGCTGTAGCGGTGGTGATGTTCTTTATGATGGTGTTGTTGTACACCCGCACATCCGGGGCATCGTTGATCGAAATCCCGCCGCCTTCGTGGGTCGAGATGTTGTTGGCGATGATGTTGTTGTAGACGTTGTACGGGAAGTTGCCCGCCATCAGGAAGCGCAAGCCGCCGCCGTCGTCGTTGCCCAGGTTGGCCTGGATCAGGTTGTTGTACACATCCACCGGGCCCGCGCCGGGCGACAACGCCGCGGGATCCGTCGGCAACTCGCCGGCGATGATCACGCCGCCGCCTTCATCGTAGGAGCGGTTCAGATAGATGCGGTTGTGGTGGATCGCGCTGTTCGGGCTGTAGCCGAAGTGGCTGATGCCGCCGCCATACTCGGCCGAGAAGTTCCCGCAGATGTCGTTGTAAGCGACCTCGTAGCCCTCCGCGCCGGAGAAGATGCCGACGGCGCCGGCCAGGTTCGTGCCGCCGTTGGCGAAGATACGGTTGTTGGCGATCTGCACGAAGTCGTTCTGGTTGTCGTTGGCTGCGCCGGGCAGATTGGGCGTGCCAAGACGCACCGCGCCGCCATACGCGCCGCCGTTGCTCTTCAGAAGGTTGTTCGTGATCTGGAGGTAGCGCGCGTAGCCATTGGCGAAGATGCCACCGCCCTGGATGGTGACGACCCCCGCTGCGCCCGGCTCAGCGCCCGGCAGGAAGTTCGGGAAGCCCTGCTGGTCACCGCCCTGGATGCTGAAGCCGTCAATCGCGGGCTTGTAGGCTGATCCAAAGTCGCTATCTTGCGCCAGCACGTACACCACTGCGCCTTCGTAGACGGTCTGGTTGCCGCTCCAGGTCAGCGAGCCGACCAGGGTGCGCCAGTCCTGGGCGGCTGCCGTATCGCCCACGATGCCGCCGCCATCGATCACCGAACCGAGGGCAAACGTGCTGTCGGGCCGCACGCCGCCGGGGCCGATGCCTTGCAGCTTCACCGCCGAGTTGATCACGATGTTTTCGTAATAAATGCCGCCAGGGTTCCACAGCGCCGGCGTATCCGGGTACACCACCACCAACTCATCGGGCGGCGACGCGGGGGAAGCATCGCGCTCGGCCTTGGCCGCGTTGAGCGCAGCCTGAATCGTCGCAAACGCCCGGCCAGGTCCCACCTCGTGGACGTTCGGGCTGTAGCCGGCGCCCAGGACGTGGAAGGTGAGGCCGTTGATCGTGCTCTGCCCGTTATCCGCTGTGATCTTCAGTTGGTGCGGGCCGACGGGCGTGCCGTCCGGGATGCTCGCGTCGATGTGCGTGTCGCTCCATGATGTCACCGGCAAGACAATGGTGCCGTCCAGCGTCACCTGCCCCGTGCCCTGGGCCGCGCCAAAGCCCAGACCCTCGATGCTGAAGCTGCCGCTGCCGTTCACATACGGCTGCGAGACCGCGTAGAGCTGCGGCGTGTCCGTAGCCAGGTCGCACCTGGCCGCTGAAGTCAGGCCGGACGCCGGGTTCAGGATGCTGGCGGCGATCTGGGTCGGCGCCAGGTCGGAGGGCAACATGCGGCCGGGCCAGATCTCGAAGGTCGCGCCGATGGTGCGATACTGGGGGTTGTAGTTCGGGTTGAGATTCCCGGGTTGGCCTGGATCGTTGCCGAGCAGGTAGTACGTGCCCGGACACACGCCCGATGGCGTGGGACAGTTGATCGAATAGGTGGACGGCAGCAAGACCTCATACGTGCCGTTCGGGTCGGACGTGACGGTCGTGACCAGGTCATTGACATGGTCATAGATGCCGACCGCCCCCAACGGGAAGGGCGCCTTTTCGCCGAAGAAAAGATCCTGCGAGTTCACGGAGACGTTCAGGTCATCGATGATGTAACCCTTCCACTTGCCGGGGATCTGGACGTCGGTGAACACATTGAAGCCCGGCGCAACCGAACGCCCGGTGCTGACGGTGACGATCTTGGTGTCGCACGATGGCCGCACCATGCCCTCATACGGGCTGCCGCCGCCGTCCGCAAAGCTGGGGTTGTTCACCGGCGTGGACACCGGCACGGTGATCGCGCCGCTGGCCATGATGACCTCCGGGTAGCCATCTGTGCCAACCCCGGCCACATCGACCGTGTGCAGCGGCCCCGCGCACGCGGGCGGCGGGACCGCCGGGACAAACTGGTCGCCGCCGAAGATGTTGATGTCCTCTTCCGTGGTGACCTGGTAGAGCGGCCGGCCGAATGCATCGTTCGGGATCACCATCCCCACCAGGTAATCACCTGCCGGGAGCGGCGCCGGTGTGCTGCTGTCGGCGCAGGCTTGCGTGTTCGGATCGTAGCCGCCTGGCCCGAAACAGCCGTCGGTGAAGCCGTAGTTGCCATCCACCGTCGCGAAGCTGGGGCCGTCGGGATTCTGCCAGTCGAAGAAGCCGAACTGCATGCCCATCAACGGGCCTTCCAGGCACAGCTTGCCGGCGCTGGTGGGCAGCACCTGCTGCTGCACCGGGTTGCCGTCCGCATCGCGGGCGATGCAGTCGGTCGGCTGCTGCCACGTCTCCGTGAGGTATTCGTTCAACAACTGGCCCGTGGCGTAAGAGCCATCGGGCGCCAGCTCCCACCGGTTCAGGGCATCGCACGGCGTGCCGGGGTTGGTGCCGCAGGCCACCGGCGCGTGCAACTGCATGGTGATGTTCGGGACGCCGGGCTGCCAGTCCTCGATCACGGCGTAGCGGGGATCAAGCTCGTTGCGCGTGACATCGTAGCTCACGGTGCCCACGATGCCGCCGTTCCGGGGGCCGTTCACGCCGGTCGGGTCATAAGAGCGGACGCCCCAGTCGATCTGACCGGTCTGGCCCAGGATCGGCAGGACGTTCACATCCACGCCGCCCCCGAGGACGGTCGTCCAGTCAGGTTGGTTCTCGACCTTATAGCTGACGCCGGTGGTGTAGTAGCGGTCGTTGTACGCCTCCAGGACGATCCACGATCCGAGCGGGTAGGCCCGGTCAAAGTAGTAGTACCCGTTGGCATCCGTGGTCACCAGGTTGGTCATCCGGTCCATGACGGTGTTCTCACGTTCCTTCAGGAGCAACGTGAAGTCTGAGACACCCTGCTCGCCGGGATCGCGGAAACCGTTGCCGTTCGAATCGACAAAAACATACCCCTCGATCCATGTAAACCAGCCGGTGAGGAAGGGGGTGCCCAGGTCGGTCATCTGCCCGTTCGAGACTGTCACCTGCATCCAATCCATGATGTAATGCAGCTTGTAGTCCCAGTAGGTGAAGAAGTAGTTGCCGTCCGGCACGTGACTGATGGTGAACGTGCCATCCGGATTGGCGGGCGCCACATACACGGCTGTGTCGCCGTTCTGCAGGTCGGCCAGGGCGATCCAGGCGTCGGTAATAGGCCCGGTAATTTTGGCGCCGTTGAGGCCGTTCCACTGCGCGCCGTAGTAGGGCAGCCCGCCGTTCTGCGGCACATAAACGGAAGCGGCCACCACCCGGCCCGAGATGCCCGTGTCGGTCAGAGCGTTCTGGGGCTGAACAAAGCCGGCCCACGTCCAGGGAAACGCCTCGCCGGCCACCACGAACTCGTTGTCAAGGCCGGTTGAGCCTTCTTGCAGCCAGGTGTCCCAGCCGATCGAGCCCTCCAGGGTCGTGGTCTGGATCCAGCCCGATCCGCCTGGCGGAAAGACATCTACGTCGTAACGGTTGGGCCCCAGATTGGGCACCGTGATCACGCCGTTGGCGTCACTGACCAGGCAGTCGGTCTGCCCGGTGGCATTTCCCGCGGCGTCATACGTGGTGCACAGTGGATTCCCGAAGACATCCGTGCTGACCAGCCCCAGGATGTCGTTGATGTTCGCTTTGAAGCCTGCCAAACCATGTTCTGCGGGCGCGTCAAACGCGCCATTGGTGGGCGAGATATCCTCGAACACCTGCACCTGTAGTGTCGCGGGTGGCAGCGGATGCGGCTGCAGCGCCACCATCACCGCAACGGGACCGCCGGCATCCGGCACCGTGAAGTGCTGGCCACCGATTTTATAACCTGCTTCTTCGGCCTGCACCGAGACCAGGTATTTGCCGGGGGGCAAAGAGATCGAAGCTCCGCCTGCGAAATCAGCTTCGTCACCCTGGGTGTAGATGGCCGAGCCGCCCGGCATGGCCCGGATCGATGGCCAATCGCACTTGTCGGGATACTCGGGGTTGGGATTGTTCAGGTCGGGCTTGCCCGGGTTGAGTGGATCCTCGAAGTACGGGGAGCAATCGGGAAACCGGGGCTGGTTTGGGTCGCCTGTATTGTCTATGGTGATCAGGTATTTGTATGTTGGAACGACATCTCCCTTGTTCACCGCTCCACCCGGATGCGCAGGCTCAGAGCGGGCGCTAACGACCTGTAGCGTCACGTCACCGTTTGCCGCGGGCGCGGCTGCCAGCCCTGGCGTGGTCCCAGCCGCCTTTTCTGCGACGACCGATGCAGTCGAAGCCGGCAACCCGGCAAACATCATCGCCAGAAGCAAGAGCCAGCGCCAGGGCACATCCAATGATCTATGCGTCCTTCCCATGACGGTCCCTCCTCAAGGAGTTAAAGCAGACGGTAGCCGAAAGATCTTTCCGGTGAAATTCCTGTACAGCCAGCAAGAAATTCTCACGCAAAGCCGCAAAGAGTTTTCTTGGCATCTTGGCGCCTTTGCGCGAGTCGTTTGGTTCCGGCTCATCCGGGTCAGGAGTAGTCCGAATCCTCGAAAGCACGCCCGTATTCTAGGGGCCGCGAAGCCCTGTTCACAACATACGGACTGATGACCCGTTCCCATTCTTTGGGCGGCGAGGGGGTCTCATCAAAAAGAAGGATTAAGAACAGACCAGAGGCGGATTGCTCAGCTCAACCTGGGCTTATCGGGTTTGACACCGGAGGGAAGTCGCCACGTGGCGGAAAGCCACCAGTAATTCTTCGGGATGGCCCTTTTCGATGACGGTCCAGGCGCCCGCGGCTAGTGCCTGAGTGCGCGTGATCGAATCGCCCTGCATCGTCAGCCCGATCAGCACGCACGTCGGGTGCAGATCCAGCAACTGACCAATCGTAGTGATGCCGTCCATGTCCAGCGTCTCGACATCCATGATCACGATGTCGGGCATCAGCCTGACGGCTTGGGCCAAAGCATCGCTCGCACAACCTGCCTCACCGACCACGCGCGCGTCTGGCTCCAGTTCGAGCAGCAGGCGCAATCCTTGTCGCACCGGCGGATAATCATCTACGAGCAGGATGCTGACCTTCGTTCGGTCACCCAAACCCCGAGCCTGCGTCATGTTGCTTGCGTCCTTCGGTATCCTGGGATGCACGGGCTCACAGGAGTCCTGTGAATTGCCCGGCAGAAAGCCACGGGAAACTGACGCGTGATGGACGAAGCGCATCTATTACAACGAGTTTGCACAGAAGCCCAAGCTCGCTATAATATCTATTGCAGTATAGACCGTGACGTTGCCAAAGTATAAGATGATTCGATGCGCTTATCATCCTGCGAAGTGAGGATTTTTTGTTACTTCGATAGAACAGGTATCCCCAGAAAGAAGGAGCGAATCATGGCAATTCGTGTGCTCATCGCTGATGACCATTCGGTAGTTCGTCAAGGATTGCGCATCTTCCTGGAGTTGGATGATGAGCTTGTCATCGTGGGGGAAGCCGCCGATGGCGCCGCTGCTTTGAAGCTGGCGCGCGAGCTTTGCCCCGATGTGGTGCTGATGGATCTGCTGATGCCGGTCATGGACGGTATTCGAGCCACGCAACAGATTCGTCGCGAGCTGCCGGACACCGAGGTGATTGCCCTGACGAGCGTGCTGGAGCACAGCCTGGTCCTTCAAGCCGTGCAGGCCGGCGCGATCGGTTACCTGCTCAAAGACACCGAGGCCCCCAGGCTGCGCCAGGCTATCAAGGCCGCTGCGGCCGGCCAAGTGCAGCTCACGCCCGAGGCGGCCGCGATGCTGATGCGCGAGGTCAGGGTACCTCATAGTCCCGAGCACCTCACCGAGCGCGAGATCGATGTCCTGCGTCTCCTGGCTACAGGGCAGTCGAACAAAGGCATTGCCGATCTTCTCAAGATCGGCGAGACCACAGTGAAGTCCCACGTCAAGAACATCATGAATAAACTATCGGTGACCAGCCGCACGCAAGCCGCACTTTACGCGGTGCGGATCGGCCTGGTGTCGGCAGACTCTTCCAAAACGCTGCGATGACCTCGCATTCCGGATCAAGTCTTGCCGGAGGTTGACGCTATCATGCGCAAATCCCTTACACGAGCGGCAGCGGTTATTGCCCTGGCGTATGCGGCCCTGGCAGGCGTCTGGGCCCTGCTTGTTCACCTGTTCCTCGGTTCCTTCATGGTTGACCCGCACAACTACCTCCGAACCGATTTGCCCGCGGATAGCGCCCTCGCAGCCGTCACGACGCTCATACTTTTCGCCTTATTGCGTCGCGAGCTGGCGCGCCGCGAGAAGGCAAATGAGGCGTTGCGCCGTTCGCACGACGAACTCGAGGTGCGGGTCAGACAGCGTACCCAGGCGCTCAACGCTGAGCGGGACAAGCTTTTTCGGATCCTGGATATCATGCCGGAAGGCATTTGTATCATCAACGAGCAGTTTGAGCTGGAATACGCGAATTCTGTCTTGGAAAAGCAATGGGGCCCAATCGAGGGTCGCACGTGTACTACCTATTTCAACGACCTGGATGAGCCATGCCCTGTTTGCAAGCCCTCTGAGGTGTTTGCAAGGCCGAACCACAGCCTGGAATGGTACTCTGCCAAGAAAGGCCGGACGTATGAGATCTTCGCCATCCCCTTGCAAGACCCGGATGACAGGCCCATCGCCCTGGAAATCTTCCGTGACGTCACCGAGCGCCGGGCTGCCGAAAGGGAACAGGCCCACTTGCTTCGCCAGATCGACTCGGAGCGCCGCCTCTCCCAGGCCGTGATACGCAATGCGCCGGCGTCCATCGCCTTGTTTGACGGCCTGGAGTTCCGGCTGAAATGGGCCAATCCCCAGTATCAGCGAGCTTTCGGCCAATCGTTTCAGGGTGCCGATATGACCGGCCTGGATGTGCTCACGCTGTTTCCGGGGGCGAGCCGCAATGGGATGCTGGATGCCTTCAGACAGGTTTCCACGACAGGGGAGCCGTTTTCTGAGGCGGAACTCCCGTTCTGGGAGCCAGGCCGTGGATTGGCTTATTGGCAATGGTCGCTGCTGCCGCTCTCGGTCGATGAACAAGCCGCCCCCGATCTCATGCTGATGGCGCACGACGTTACCGAGCAGGTGGAGGCTCGCAAACGCCTGGAGGAAATGAGCGCCGACGCGGAGCGTCGTGCCGACGAGCTTCGTCAGGCTCACGCCGACCTGGAGGTGCGCGCCAAAGAGCTGGTCACGATGCTGGACATTTCCCACAACATCGCTTCCACCATGTTGACTTTGCCGCTGCTCGATGTGCTCCTGGATCAACTCAAGATCATGATCGACTATACCGCCGCGGCCGTCTTTACATTGCAGAACGATGACGTTGAGGTCGTAGCGTACCGGGGGCCATTGCGCCAGGATGAAACGTTAGGCATCCGGGCTTCATTGAAAGAGACACCGGGCCTCGAACAGATTCTGGAGTGTCGTGAACCGGTCATTATTGATGACTTGGAGAGTGACGTTGCGCTGGCCCGTCGTATGATGGCAACCGCCGCTCCTGAGATGCGCAAAATCCTGGGGAATAGCCGTTCGTGGATGGGAATCCCCTTGATGATCAAAGACCGCGTAATCGGGTTGTTGCGCTTCGATCAGCTCCAGCCGGCTTACTTCACCCCGCATCATGCCCAGATCGCGCTGACGATCGCCAACCAGGCCGCCATCGCGATGGAGAACGCCAGGCTTTACGAGGAGGCGGGCAAGGTCGCCACACTGGAAGAACGGCAGTGTCTGGCGCGTGAGCTGCACGATTCGGTGTCGCAGGCGCTCTACGGCATCGCGCTGGGGGCACATGCTGCCCGCGAGCAGCTCGTCCGGGCGCCGGCTCGGGTCAAGGACACGCTGGACTACATGCTTGCTCTTGCCGACACGGCGGTGTCCGAGATGCGGGCGCTGATCTTCGAGCTCCGGCCCGATTCCCTCAACCAGGAGGGGCTGGTCTTCGCCCTGTCACGGCTCGCAGAGACGCTGCGCGCTCGCGACCGCGCCAGCATCCGGCTTGATCTGCGCCTGGAACCGGCCCTCTCGCTGGATGCGAAGGAAGTGCTTTACCGGATCGCTCAAGAGGCGCTGCGCAACACGATCAAGCACGCGCACGCCAAGACGATCGGGGTGACGCTTTATCAGGATAACGAGTGGATGTGCCTGGAAGTCGAGGATGATGGCTCCGGTTTTGATCCATCCGGCCAGTTTCCCGGTCACCTCGGCCTTCAGTCCATGCGCGAACGGACCAATCGGCTGGGCGGTGTCCTGGAGATCGAGAGCACGCTCGATGTGGGCACCTGGGTGTGCGTTCGGATACCCGTGGAGCAGCCGACCACCTGACGCGGTTGGATGGCCTCCCGCGACCCAGGGCGGAAACGCGCCGCGGAGCAAGCCGATCTCTCCCTGTGTCTCCGCGGTGGGTTTTGCCTGGTTCTGCGGTTTTTCTCCTCCGGTTGTCTTGTAAGGGAGATGACCGCAATTCTTGTAAAGCGAAAGCGTCCGACCTCGATCGGACGCTTTCATGCTCTGATGTGACAACGTGGCCGCTAATTGAGCTCGTCCCGTGTGATCGAGCGCGTCATTCCCACCAGCTCGGGGGAAAGGCGATCTCCAAGAACCTCCTTGAAGATGCGCCAGTAGAAGAGCTCCTCTTTTGACCGGATCTTCGGCGTGCCCGGCAGCGGCCGCTCACGCTCGAACTCTGCATCGGTGATCTTCTCGGCAGCATAGACGGCCAGGAGCTCCATCGAGCCCGCGCCGTCCGAGAACTTCTGCTTGGGACGCCACGCGATCTGCTCCGGCAGCAGGCTGGCTACGCTGCAGCGCAGCAGCTCTTTCTCCGCATGGCGGCTGCGGTGCAGCTTCCAGGCCGCGGGAAGGCTAAACGCCGTTTTGACCATCTCCTGGTCGAGGAAGGGCACCCGCCCTTCGATGCTGTGCGCCATCGTCATGCGATCGGCACGCTGGAGATTGGTGTTGTGCAGCTTGGCCGTGATCAGCCGCAGCTCCTCGTCGAGCTGTCCCGCCTCCGAGATCCCGTCCAGGTACTTATAGCCGGCGAACAGCTCATCCGCTCCCTCGCCCAGGAGGATGACCTTGACATGGTCGGAGGCCAGCTTGGCCAGGAAGTAGTTGGGGATCGCGCTGCGGATCAGCGGGGCATCGAAGGATTCCAGGTGGTAGATGACTTCCGGCAGCGCGGCCAGCATATCGTCGAAAGTGTAGGTCAGAACGTGATGGCGTGTGCCCAGGTAGTCGGCGACCTGCTGCGAGGCCTCAATATCGGCGCTGTCAGTGGTGCCCACCACAAAAGTGTCCAGCGTTGTCTTGGCCTCGCGTGCCAGCGCGGCCACCACGCTGCTGTCCAGCCCGCCGCTGAGGCTGACGCCCACGGGCACCTGCTCGTCGGCGATCAGCCGCTTGTAGACGGCCGCGCGCAGCGTCGCCTGGATCTGGTCCAACACCTGAGCGTCCGGTGAGGTCAGGGCGGCGGGCGCCTCTCCGGCCAGCTCATCGATGGCATAGTAGCGGTGCAAACCCAAACGTGAGTGCCACCAGTGTCCGGGCGGAAACTCCTTCACATCGGTCGCCTTTCCCAGGAGGGCCTTGACTTCGGAGGCGAACCAGATGCGGTCGCCGTTCACCGCGTAGTACAGCGGCTTGATCCCCAGCGGGTCACGGGCCAGGAACAGCTCGCCGCGGCCCAGGATCGCGAACCCGAACATCCCGTCCAGGAATTTGACGCATTCCGGGCCATAGGCCAGATAGAGCTTGAGGATGACCTCCGTATCACTGTCGGTGTTCACCGCGGCAGGCAGCCGGCCGCGCAGCGTCCTGTAGTTGTAAATCTCCCCGTTGAACGCGATGAACGCGCCCTTCTCGGTCATCGGCTGATGACCTTCAGCGACATCCAGGATGGCCAAACGCACCTGGCCCAGCGTGCCGTGCGGGGTCTCGAAGAGCCCCTTGGCATCGGGCCCGCGGTGCGCGAGCGCGATCAGACATTCAGAAACCTGCGCGAACTCCTGCGCCGGGTAACAACCGGCAATTCCACACATTGACTAACCTCCCTAACCTGGACGAGCCGGAAAACGGCTCACGCCAAGGCGCCAAGACGCCAAGAAATCACTTTGCGACTCTGCGTCTTTGCGTGAGAATTTCGTGCTGGCTGTGCAAGAATCTCACTGGTTAGCGCCTAACCCGGACGAGCCGGAGAATGGCTCACGCAAAGGCGCCAAGACGCCAAGAAATCACTTTGCGACTCTGCGTCTTTGCGTGAGAATTTCGTGCTGGCTGTGCAAGAATCTCACTGGTTAGCGC
>Ga0172368_10002370_pt1 | contig 24117 bp, 2 predicted proteins | sample Lak11m_FD_114540 | JGI IMG/M metagenome (GOLD analysis project Ga0172368, IMG submission 114540) | Freshwater microbial communities from Kabuno Bay, South-Kivu, Congo - kab_022012_11m | ecosystem: Environmental > Aquatic > Freshwater > Lake | place: Democratic Republic of the Congo: South-Kivu...
AGGTTTTGCACCCAGCGATGTGCCGGAGAGAATATTTGTTAGGATGCCGGATAAAAGCAAGACCGGTAAAATGCAGGCCACATTCCATTGGTTAGCCGGTATACCAAGGGAAGAAGCAGTCGTTGATATAGCTGGAAATGTTACTGTAGCTATACAGGATCTAAGAAATGACCGTAGCCCTGATATAAGGGAAGCGAGAGAACTGGTAGCTAGTGAAACCCCAGACTTAAGAAGGCAGGGAAGAGAAAAACTTATAACACTTGCTCCTGAAGAACCTTTAAGGATTAGATATCAGATTGAAGGCGAAAGAGATTTTAGGCAAGAAGAGCAATCTGTTTTGCCGCGCCTAGGGCAAAGGCCTGTTGATGCGCGCACACGCATGGGATTTGCAATGTTATTAGCCAGAGAACTATCCGATTTTGGGAGAGAGTTTAAACTTAATTGGTTTAATAATATACCGCATATATTTCCTCAGTCATTGAGGCTTTTAGTACATGTAATAGGTATATGTATAATGTATCCGTTTTTAAAATATGCTTTCAAAATAGACACATCTTATTTGCACGCGGAAGGGGCATGGAATATATTTAAAGCCCGCACTATTAATAAAATTATAGGTATGAATGTTGTTTATTATATTTGGCCTTTAGCTGACACAATAGTCCAGGCTATTTACGCTGAGGTCAATCCTGATAAAATCAGATTTGAAGTTGAGCAAGGTCAGGCAAAAGATAAAATGCGCATAGCAAGGTTTGGCGGCAAAGCTTTAATCAGCGATTTAGATGCTGCAGGCATAAAGGAAGCAGACATTAGGGCATTGATAACTCTTTTTGTAAATAGGTTAAATAGTAGCGAGCTTTCAGTTATTATTGATGAGCTAAATTCATTAATGGCGAGCCTGGGCTTACCTACTTTAGTAAGTGCCAATAAAAATGATATTATAGATTTCTTGATAGGAATTCCGGATGTATTGACACAGGTAAATATAAACGAACTGAATGCTGAGCGTGGGGGCCCGTTGACAACAATTAGAGGCCTTCGTGATGAAATGGCTTACAGTTTATATATGGCAAAAGTAGAATTGGCAGAAGGTGCTGCAGCTAATCGTAACATTGAAGGATTATCAAGATTGCTTGATTTTCTTTCGGCAATAACCGGCCAGATATATAGAACACGTCCAATAACAGGATTGAATGAAGACGGAATTAATCAGGAAAGGCTTTATCTTGAAAGAGATCTTTTAAGGTTAGGACATTATAAATATTTAGAATTTAGATATACACCGCAACCTGAACTTCTTCAGCCCGCTTCTTCTAATCTGGCTACAGCAGTTGATATGCTTGACCATGGCCCTGCTGAGATAGGCCCAAGAACAGATAGAAACGTAAGGTTGGGAATGCCTCAGGATGACATGAGTGTGCTTACAGCCGCAGACACCGAACTTGACGGCCAAGGCAAAGATTGGAGGACTTGGGATTGGGCAGATCTGCATGCAGCAGGCAGAGGCGGTTTGCGTATTGAAAATGAAGATGCGTTTAGACGTTATTTATTAGATCCGAATGGCGCTCTTTCGAATACAGATACAACAGATTATATTCTTGCCCGCACGCCGCTTGAACAACCATCTGATGATATAGATGAAGATTTGTCTAAATGTGGCAGTGTAATGCTAAAGTATTTGTACGGAATAGGCGTAACAGCAAGAACTCAATCAGATATAGCAGATACTTATGCTGAACAACGTAATGTTAGGAATAAAGCTAGATATGATGAACAAGGCATACCTGCTGATTTTCGTATAACGGTCAAACCAGAAGATATTGCAGCGCTTTCTGAACTAAGTTCAGAAGCGCGTAGAACAGGAAAGATTCAGCCAGGCAGCCGTGATGCTGATATTATATGTAAGATTTTTGGCGCGCATCCAGAACAATTGGCTTCATTAGTAGATAGTTCTGATTATCCTTTTGTTTTGGGCCCTGCTCCTGTGCCAGGAAAACTTAGGTTATCCTGGACATTATGGACAAAACGCGGAACTGAAAGATTTGCAAGGCCGGTAAATTTTCCATACCTATTATATGTATTAAATGAACCTGCCTGGACATCCGCGATATCCGCTTTTAATTTCTTACCAACAGATTTTTTTGATACTGATATACAGCATGGTGATGATACTTTGGTGGCAAGGCTTTTCAGTATGAAACCGGAATGGAATCCAGCAACTCCAGCTATAGCTGTATGGAAAATTCTTTCAGTATTAGGTAAATTAGAAGGTACATTAGATGATAAAGCGCTGCAAAGAGCTATGAAGCTTTTTAAAGGCCTTGGCATGCGATATGCATCGCAAACATGGATGGACGATCCTTTATGGGACGAATTTAAACAGTCTAGCGACAAAAATTCAACTATGATAGATGGCCTTCAGGAATTATTTGAGCGTCCCTTATGGTATATGAAGGCATTAAAACATGATGTCTTGTCAGCTACAGGAAGGCGCGGGGCAGGTTTTACATCATCAATATTCTTTAGATTTACAGCGAATAATTTAATAAATAGAAATGAATTGCCGGTTGCACCCGGTGTTGCAAGCGCTGTTAGAGAAACAGATGAATTCCTGGCAATACCTGGAGCAGAATCCACTGTAGAAAGTATTGCCGAAGGCGCTAAGAGAGATCTTGGTAGCCCTCTAAATGTAGATGTAAATAGAGGACTTGTACCTTTTATACTTGATCCAGCTGATGTGTATGCTGCGGCAAAAACAAATGCCCCTGCAACAGGGCAGATTCATACAGCCCAGGCTGCGGGAGAAGATATTGCTAATATTGTTTTAGCATTAGCCGGTAAAATCCAACTTGGAAATCAGCATCCTGATCTTGTAAGCACACTTGATAAAATAGGGCAAAAATTTGCCAAAGCGCCGCCTAGATGGGATGAAGAAAACCTGCTTTTAGAAACCGCAAAAATTCTAGCAGAAGAAATATCAACTCTCCACGATGAAATCTTTACTGAATATGGCACAGTCAATCCAGAAATAATAGAAACTGCAAGAGATATTATAGGCACTCATATAGAATATGTTGATGAGCTTAATCCTGATGGCACGGATACTGGAAGAGTTATTGATAGAAAAATTGCAACGGAATCTGGCGTGCCAAACAGAGGCACTGCTGTATTAATATTCAGCCATGACGGCAAAAAGGTATTATTACAATTGCGCTCGCCTGAAAAATCAGTTTTTCCATCCCGCTGGACTGTTTCAGTAGCAGGCGGCACAAAGGCAGGCCAGCCGCAAATAGATTCAGCTGTTCGCGAAACACAAGAAGAATTTACCAGGATAGCAGGTATTGATATAAATCAAGACCGATTGAACTTAATTAGAACTAATGACGGTTATAAAGGATATGTAAAGGTATACAAAATAAACAACAAGATTTATTACATTACAAAAGAAGGCGGTGAAATATATTGTCAGGATCGTGTATCAGATGAAGAGTTACAAATTGTAAGAGAAGCTATTGAACGTGGAGACTATGAAGACAAAGAGCACCGTAAGACATTTAATCTCGGAGTTTGGACTCTCTATACATGTACATTGACAGAAGAAGAAGAAAAAGAGGCAGCTAAAAATATTGCTGAGTCGCAAGGCAATGAAGAAGTTACCAAGCTAGAATTTATTGATTTTAATACTATATTAGAACAATACAGAACTAATCCTGAGAGATACACAGATACCTTTGAAGCATATTTTGGCACCCCTGGATCTGAAGAAGCAATAAGGCAGTCGGTCGCAAACCAGGTTTCATTAGCTAATGAATTTGCAGCGCTTACGCCTGAAAGAATAGATGCAGCTCAGGCTATTGTTAAAGATATAATTAGAATGGCTATATTTAAGGATGAAAGATCTGTTTTGGTTCGTGTGTTAAGAGATATGGCTATAGTATATGATTCTGATTTGCGTTACAAAGATGCAGTGCTTTGGTTGACATTTGTCAAAGAAAAAACTCTTAATAATATAATTGCTGAACAGCAGTCTGCGCGTTCACCGCCCCAGGCAAATTTGATAGTAATGTTTGCCGGACCGGGTTCAGGCAAGAGTACTTTAACCAATAGCCTTTTAAATTTAGTTCCATTAAAATGGCTGCCTGTTCGCGCAACTCGTGAAGCAAGATTACAAGACGACGATCATGTACAGTCGCCTTTTTATGATTACAATATGACTGATGAACAATTTGACTCTATTCCTAACGACGATCCTGACTATATTAAAACACCCAAAGATAGAATCCCGGGTACACCACATGAAGGGCTAAAAGGTTATATAGTAGATAAAAAATGGGCTCGAGAATTATTAGGTAAAGGATACAATCTTATAATTCATTCTTGGGTTTGGGAAGAATTTTTGGAACGATCAGGCGCATTTGATAATACGTTAAAGATATTTATATATGTTGAAATGCCTCAAGCATCAAGCCGTCTTGCCTGGAGAAACTTAATGAGTGCGAGAAAAAATGGGTTGCTGAATCAACAGGCGATAGCGCAAATTCCACGCAATCCAAATGAAACAGATGTAGCATGGGCATTAGAAATTCTTGAAAAACTTGAGGATAAAACACTTTTTAAAGATTTACAGCAAAGGCTTGCCAGTGTAAAGAAAGGCTATATTATTGTTTCTCAGCCAGGCAATATTGATAATTTTAAAGTTATTGTGGATAACACGGGCAGTTTGAAAAATGCTATTGCGGATGTAGAAGCAACAGTAGTTTCTGAAAGATATCTTAGATTGCCGTCAGATCAGCAAAAATTCCCTAAATTCTTCCAGAGATTTGTTGATAGAGCAATTGAGATTGAAGCGCAAACAATGTTTGAAAGACTAGGATTGGGAGTAGCCAAGGGAACTGGTATAGACGGAAAGGAATACGAAAATGTCAAGGCAGATCAAGCAAACAGGCAAGATTCAAATGCCCGTATTGGAATCTTGGCGCAAGAGATTCATGAACGAACTAAAAATAGAGGCTATGTATCCGACAATGATGCAGTTAGTGAAGTGCAGTGGCTATTAGAGAGATTAATTGCACGCACTAACTGTTCCGATATGATGTTCAGATTAAATATGCCTGACCACATGCGCGAAATACCTGATATAGCAAGAAGATTAAATCCGTCAGCGCCCAGTGAACTGCTTATAGCCGGCATGCTGCATGATGCAGATAGATTTTTTGATGGTTTCTATGTCAGCATTAAAGATGAGCCGCCTTTTGATAGCCCATTGTATAAAAATTATTACAAACCTATACAGCATCCGCGTATGGCAGCAGATTTTGCAAGGCCTTTGCTTGAATTGCTTAAGATAGATGAAAAAACCATACAAAAAGCGGTTTTACTTATTAAAAATCATGAACTTGGAATAACCGAAGATAGGATTGACAAAACATTGCCTTTTACAGAAGAAGAACGGCGCCAATTGACAGAAGATTCAGCTATTTTAAAAGATGCAGATGCAATTTCTTCTTTTACGCCGGTTTTATTTGTCAATAGCCATAAAGCGCTTATAGCAGAAGGTAGAGCAGGAGATTCATATAATGAAGTATGGAACAAATACACTCGTGTCAAAGATGAATCCCGTAAAGTAATAGACGATATTATGGGGACACGTGTAAACGAATACCTAACAGATCCTGACGGGCAAGCTGCTTATGAAGTTTTTATAAGGGTACAGCAAGATTTTGCCGAATCCACAGCTGATGAAACTATTCAACGTAACGATGCCCAACAAATCACAGTAGAAGTGCTTGCTGAAAAACATGCTCAATTAAGAAGCTACCTTATAGAAACCTTCGCAGCGCAGGAAACGGACCGATATGCACTCATACTTTGTCCTGATGACATTGAAGCATCTTTATACCAAGGACTCGAGACTGATCTTATAGATATAGGATTCAAGAACCGTATCTTACGGGCTGCAACCATTAAAGAAGCGCAGGCCTTAATATCTAAATATAACATAGCAGCTATAATCAACAAACTCAATAATATAAGCATTGAAGACATTACAACATTATTGCCGGGTTGCGAGTATGAAGGCAATACAATATCCACAGTGTCAGATACAGCCAAACAATTAAATACGTGGCTGTAACTTATGTAATTGGTAAAGGTTAAAAAAATGAAATCATACCCATTCAAAAATTCGATTATTCTTTTCAAAAAAATAATCGCTACTATTATAATATATACATTTATATTTTCATTTCTATCAATATCTTCGGCATTAGCTAATCAAAATCTCAGGCCAATAGAAATATCGCAAGGGGGCAATGGTACTGCAGGTGCTATTGGTAGAGATTTGCAAATGCAAAAAGCCAAAACCCTTGTACGCGAAGTAGCTGGTACGGGTATTTTTAAACCAACAAAAACGGCATTGATATGGGCGTTTAAGCAAATGGCGGCATTCTATAAGAATGATGCCCAAAGGTTTAATAATGCCGTAGAATGGTTGGTAAATACTGATGCTATAACAATACACACAATGGCCAGAGAAAGTCAGGCCACACGAGCTCCACCTCGAGGTAAACTCATTATAATATACGCAGGTCCAGGGGCTGGCAAATCAATTCTTACCGCCCACGCTATAGATAGGATTCCATTAAAGTGGTTAGTTGTTTATACTACGCGTAATGCAAGGCCGGGCGAAAAAAAAGGAAATCCTTTTTATAGATATGGAATGACCGCGGAAGAATTTGACAGATTCCCAAATAATAAACTGCTATATATAAAATCAGGAACCAAAGAAAGAGGGTATGTAGTTGATGTGGAAGCATCAAAAAAACTGATGGTAGAAGGTAATAATTTGATAATTCATTCATGGAAATGGCCTGAGTTCATAGATAGATCTTCTGCTTTTGAAGGTACTGTGCCTATATGTTTATATGTGGACAAAGAAGCTACCACCAAGCGTCTTGCATACAGATTAATTAAGGAAGAAGCTGCCGGATTAGGTCTCTTGCCAAATGGTTACAAACTACCTAAAACATCAAGCGATGTAGATCTCGAGACTGTGGAAAAAGATTTACAAAAAGATGCTCCAGGCATATATAAAGATTATCTATCGCGCCTTGAAGACATAGATAAAACACAGGCTAAATATAATGAAATTCGTTCAAGCATAGAAAGAAAAAAACGCTTCAAATACCTTGTCGATAATTCAGGCTTTCTTGCTGCCGCAGAAAGAGACCTTATGTCAATCCTAATAGCTGATAGATATCTGTCATTAACACAGGATAAAAGAATATTTCCTGAATTTTTCGAACAATATGTAAAACGCTCCGAACAACTTAAAAATCAACTAGGGCAATGGAGTTTAAAACAACCAACTGCTACAACTACTAGTGTTACAACTACAAAACCCACAGAAACAATAACATTAAAACCAGCGGTGTTGCTAGTGGGACCGAAAGCAATGAAAGAACAGTTGGAGTTTTTATCCGGTTTTGAAGAAATCAAGGGTAATATTGAAATATTTACAGCTGCCGATTTGAACGATGCCGAAGCCATGCGCAAACAACTGGGAAATCGGTACATTATACTTCGAATATTCAATTGCACCGACTCCGACATACAGATGACCGAAGCAGTGCTAAAGCTTATAGGTAATGTAGAGATTATGAAAACAAAAAATCCTAATGAGATTTTGGCAATTTTACAAAGCATGTAATTTGTGAAAAAAATATTGTGATTATGTTGTAGTAGGGGCGACCCGTCGGGTGCCCCTACACAAAACGCCGACTAGGGGTATTTTTTTATATGGTATTTTGGCGATAATGGCGATTACGGCGAAAAAGGAACAGTCCGAATGGGACCCAGTACCAGGTCAAGGCAGAGTTCTGAAATGGTACAAAATATGATTCATAAAAACAAAAGATATTATGAATACATGCCTACATAAAATAGTATCAATAATAATAGCATTCTTTGTGTTAAGCCAGGCTGGTACAAGCTTAGCCCTGCGCGAAACACAGGCAGAACAGACTACTACTGGTGCAGTCATTGGTGCTGTTTTGATTACTGCGCTGGCCGCGGACGTAGTAACACCGCAAGAATTAGACAAACTTGCAAAAACTCAACAATTCGTATTTTTTGGTGTGCATCCTGATGATCTGGAAGGCCGTTTAGGTGGCCCAATAATAGAACTTGCAAAGCGTAGAGCAAAAATTGGACTTGGAATTTTAACTACTGGAACGGGCATAACGTCTGAAGGAAGAGAACTTGGAGTACGGAGTGAAGACATTCGTACAATTCGTAAGCTTGACACTAAAGCAAAAATCACTCTTGCAATGAAAACAGCTGAGCGCAGAAAAGAAGCAGTTCTTGGTGCTAAGATAATGGGGGTGACGGAAAAATCTATAAGATTTTTCCGCTTTGGAAGAGGCGATTCAAGAATTGAGGATTTAGATCAAACACTAAAAAGCAAAGTTCCAGAAATTGTAGAATATTTAAAAGCTCAGATTGCTAATGATAATCGCCCTTTGACAATTATGTTACATGATGAACGCGGAGATCCTCATCCTGCGCATGTAGCAGCAAGGAAAATGTTTTTAAGTGCAATTCAGAAATTTTCTAACAAAACTGGTAATGAAGTTGAAGTATGGATTGGAATGTTACCCGCTGATGATTCTACGATAAACAAACGGCTTCCAATAACACAAATTACATATCTTACGATATTGGAAGCATTTAATGCTCATCGGACTCAAACAATACGCCAGAATGCCGAGTTACCAATAAAACAACAGACAGAAAATCCAAATTGGATCCCTACTTTGCAACGAATGTTAGCTATGCAAAAAATTACAGGTGAAGAACAAGCAGATTTTGGCATTGATACTCAATATGTTATGCGGTTTCAACAGATAACCATCAAACCTGTCAGTGATGCTGTTGAACATTTTCAAGTTTCTAAAACAGGCTCTAAAGTACAAAAATCAAACACTTTAGCATCTGCGAATGGATATCTTGATACAAAAACCATCCTTTCTCAACAATTTGTTACAAATATAGAAATAGACAGAATTATAGAAACTCTTTCCAGAATGAAAAGTACAGAAGAGGTAACAGTATATCTTAATGAAATATTGACAGATTCACGAGGTCCAGAAATTGCAATGTCTGTTATAAGCAGGCTTGGGACTGTTGCTTCTAAGAAACTTTTTGAACAAAATCTCGCCCAAGATTTTGTAGATGCTTATGGGACACAGGCAATAGATTTTGCACAACTTGAACATCTATCTATTTTAAGTCGTTTATTATCCTTAGCTTTAAGCTCGGACAATTCTAATAAATTTGCTTTATTTCTATTTGGCTTAAAAAGTGATACTGATATACATATTTTGCCATCTGTAAGAATTCTAATAGATTCGGCACTTTCCATATATAATTTAAAAGAACCAAAAACAGTTACCTTAGTTATACCGGATTACGGAAGTCAATATATAGCAGAGCCTATAAATAATCATTTTGTTGGGCAAGGTTTTATTAATATTAAATTAAGGGAAATGGAAGATTTAAGAAGAATAAACAACAAATTGTCATTTCGTATTATATTTGTATGCGAAGGTGATGATTCACTTGCTGCTACTAAAAAATTTAAAGGTAGAACCACCCACAATGTATTAAACGAAATAATAAATAAAAATCCGAGCCTTAAAGAAAAAACGGCTTCGGGCCAACTTGTATTACTTGATTTTGGTGAAGATTTAAAAAATGCTGTTAAAAGTATAAAAGGCGGTGGGCAAATTTATGCTATGCATAAAGCTCTAAGTTATCCCGACACTGATATAATTCTTACTACTGATGCGCCATGTGAAGTCCCGTTGAGTCAAGCAGGGGTATTGATTACTGCAGCGTCTGTCAATCCTGACAAGGTCGTCATAGGCTCAAGGAGGCATCCTCTTTCAGCAGTGCAGCGTACTTTTAAAAGAAAATTTCTCAGTTCAGTTTTAGAAAAAATTACAAATTTATTTCTGCCAGAATTAAGAAACTTGTCAGATAAACAAATGGGGTATAAGGTCTGGCCACGGTCAATAGCCGAAAAAGTTTTACCACCCGTGTATCAAAATAATGGCCAAATTTTTTATGATGGAAATTTTGATTACGGCCGTACGTTTGACACAAATTTACTAGCTAGAGTTGCAATAATAGGTTACGGGATAATCGAAGAACCAAGTATAGTTATATCAAGCCGAAGTGTTACTTATGGTTTACGTGGCAATCTGTATTTTTTGGAAGCTTTGCCGAAACACAGCAAAGATAGGTCCATTTTTAAAAAGAGATTTTTTGAAAATATAGAAAATGAAAACAAAGCTAGGATTGATAACTGGGTTAGCTACGCTAACGATTTAATGAATAACAAAGATACGATAGTAAAAGATAGTAGCTGGCAAAGCATTGTTTACATGGGTACGAATGCAGTAATTAAAAAGCCAAATACATGGAAAGATATATTTACAATATTAGTAAAGAAATTTAAAAATGTAAAAACTCCTCCTGGCTTAGAATTTAAAAAGCAAAAAATTGTAACTGCAAAAGACTATGCGACGCTTGCATTATGGAAGATTTTCACTTTTCACAAGACGAACTCTGCACAATTTAAAGAAGCTCGCCAATTGGCAACAAGGATAGGAGGACTCGCTTTACCATGCGGACACGTGTTGATCAATGGCAGATATCACATGATACAGAAAAAAGATGTTGCACTTTTTGACTATTTTTTTCCATCCGCCTTTAATATAAAAAAACCAAATAGTGATGAAGTTTGTAATTTAGTAAAACAAGCTGTAGACATGATGATGTCATTGTGGAAGTTGGGTGTTTTTCTTGATGATTTTCAGTTTCCGCAGAATTTTGCCATAGAAGATGGACATATTTACCTTGCTGATCTCGGAAGACTTTCAAGCAAAAAACCTATATTACCATTAAGTTTTTATAGAAAAATTTGGAGACTGTGGGTATGGGAAGGCATATGTAAAGAATACCCAGATGCGTTCGATCTTTATGAAAAGTTGGCAAATCAATATTTTACAAAAGAAAATTTAGACAAATGGTGGAATAGCGAAAAGGGTTATCCTGTTTCAAATTTAACACTTGAGTTTCCTTCAAAGAATGATGATAAATTTTATTCTCCGTCTATTCATAATAACAAAACACAATTAACACTTATTCAACCGATACGCGTTATTGCTACTAGTGCTAAAAACCGAATAAGGCTAAAACAGAAAAATAAAAAAGATAAAAATACTGTTTTTGTACCCCATAAAGAAAATATTACTTTTTTTACTGAAATGTTAAAAATCATGAGAGAAACTGCGAAAGTCTGGAATAAAAAAGAATTGTCTGTTGGAGAAAAAGACGTAACTATGGTTTTAATGGACGGTGGTAAAGGCATGCGTATGCGTAAAAGTTTACCCGCAGGCGCTATTGATAATTTTTCTTCAAAAGGAGACATTTGTGTTATGGGATCTAGAGTGCGCGACATTGGCGTCAAACAAATGAGATATGTGCTGCCTTTTTTACCAAAAGGTAGATGGTTTGTAATAAAGACGTCCGACGAAGTTTTTATGCCTACAGAGAACGATATACAGCATATTAAAGAAGATTTTGAAAGTCAACCTGGCCGCGGTATATATATAATAGGCTGGAGAAACTGGCATAAAAAAGAAAAAATTCTTGTAAATTTTGCAGGTAAAATTTTATCGATGGCCTACCATAGCAGGGTACCAGCTGTAAGAAGTGCCGCGAAAAAAATATTTGATGCCTCTACATATTTTTTAAAACGCATTCGTAGTATAGACAAAAAACACCCCTACTTGGTTATTATATCAGAAGATATGTTGCCTTATTTTGAGAATCTTTATTCTGAGAATTCTGGCAATTCTATTTTTGATAAGGATGCTGTATTAGATACTGATAATCTATACCTTAAGGTACTTAGGCCTGCAATTATAGGTTATGATTGGATGTGGGATATGTTGTATGAGAAAAATGGCGATCACTCTCGTGAACAATGGGATTACTTACTTAGAGCCGGCAAAGTGCTTTCAAATGCAAGCAATGATATAGGCGTAATACAGTATAATGGCGCATGGTTTAATTTAAATACAGCAAATGATCTATCTAGTTTATATAAAGCGCTGCTACCAGGAGAGTCGTTTTATGAAGCTCGCAGGAATTTATATGAAGATATAGGGATTTTAGATAAGGATGAAGTTATAAATTCACATATAAGCGATCAAATACGATTTAGCGGTTTTCATTTGATATATGATAGTAAAATTAAATCTGATCCTGGAGTTATAATTAATGCTGGTTCAGGTACAATTATGGATAGATGTAGACTTTGTTTCCACGGAGAGCCTGGTACGATTATAAATATTCCAACAGGCACTGTTTTTGTAGGAGTAAATGATGATATTACAGCAGAAAATGTCCTTAATAAAAAATGCCGTTTAGATAAGGTTGTTGAAACAGTACCAACTATTGCTAATGCCAATGGTAGCGAATCCAATCATAGTTTGAACCGCTTAAAAGAGCTTCGCAAAAATGTTACATTCAAAATTATGCATAATAATCCGATGCGCATCGATTTTGGTAGTCTAGAGCAGGATATCTATGAATTGGCAGACTATCTTAGAGATGAAAAATTTTCAAAAATAGCTGAACAAATTCTTAGGGATATTAGCTCAAAGATACCCATTCCTCAACCTATTGCTAAAATAGGAGATCTCGAAATACATGTCGCAACGCTTCCGATGATTATTTGTTATTTAGATGATTTAGCAGAAGGATTTACACGAGAAACAAAAGGTTTTCTTGAACCAACAAGCAAAGAAGAATTAGTCAGGCAGTTAGTTTACGTTGCAATTAACGACACACCTGCAAAATTTGACTTACGTGACAGATATCATGGTTATGGATTTCTTGCTCTTGACCCTGAAAAACATATAGTTGGATATTATCAGGCATCTCCGGAAAAGATTATAAAGAATATTCATAATGATGGGCAAATAGACTATTATCCAGTAACTACTCATTATGGACAAAAAATATATCTGGATTCCAGGTTTTACCGTGGACAACGCGCACCCATATTACTTGGAGAATTTCTTTTTTATTTAAGCATAAGAATGGCTGAATTTGATGGTTTAACATGGGGAAAGGCGAAAACGAGCAGTAAACCTGGAAATGAAAATGTGATTAGTTGGCATCGGAAACGTTATCAAGATGTAATAAGAGTAGACGATTTTATGTTATGTAGTGGGGAAATAAAATATGCTCTAACTCAATGTGAACATCGAATAAAAGGTCTTCATAGGGAAGAAGTGGCAACAGAAGCCTTACTCAATCTAGCTATAAGACGAGCATATTCGAACCTTATTAATAATAATTCAAATCAAAAGCTTCTTGAATTAGTCCCAAAAACTTTTGACAATCTTATTTATGAAAAACTTAATAAAAATTTAACTTCTGGTAGAACAAAAGAACAAATCATAGATGCAATTGCTGTCTTTAGGCAAATAGAAACGGCCTATGTTCAAAATAAGCCATCAGCATATATCTCACAGCAAGAAAATGATAAAAATTTAGATGAACTTTGGCAGAATTTTACTTCACAAGCATCTAATATGAATCTTTATTTTCTAGACAGAAATATATTTTTTGAAACCAACGAAGTATTTTCTGCTTTTAAAACAAAACAAATAGGAAATAATGTATCAGAATATTTAAAAAAGCTTGGCGTATTATGTTTATTTTTTAACAGAGAAGGCATTAAGGGTAAGGGCCATGAAAAGGCGGCAGAAGATCTTTATAAATCTTTGATGCGTGCAGCACAAAGAGATTATGTAGATGAATTTGCTAATATCCTTGTTCAACTGAAGCAATTTGGCTGTCAACCATTCACATTTTCATTGCAGCAAAGGTTACTAAGCGACAAAATTGCAAAATCTGAGAAAAAGACCGTTACAGTTGCCATACACCAACCTGGATATCTTCGTTATAAAGGATTTTATAATAAGATGGCTGGTTCAGATATTTTTATATTGTATGATTGTGTTCAATATGTTGATAGAGAGTGGCAAAACCGTGGCCTTATTTTTAAATCTTACGATCCTATAGAAAATAAAGAAGAAGTAGAGTGGCTTTCCGTCCCATTAAAAAAAGGCCATCAGACGGATATCATTTCTGAAAAGAGAATTGCGTGGCAAGAAAACTGGCAAAGCGCGCATTTAAACAAAATAAAAAGGGTTTATTCTTCAAGTCCATATTTTGAACAACACCGTCGTTTTCTTAAAGTTTTTTATTCTATGCCATGGAATTCAATGTCAGAAATGGAAGAGGCATTAATTCGTTATGAAGCTAAACAATTAGGCATTGATGTGCCAATAATAAGAAGTTCTATGCTTGACATAAATGCAGGTTCAAAAAAAGGAGAACGTCTTTCTTTAGTAATTCAAAAAACACTTGGCAAAAAAATAATAGAAGATTCTAATGTTAATAAAATATATCTTTCAGGCAAAGGCGCGCTTGAATATATGAATGCTCCAGCACCTAACGGCAAGCTTCAAAGAGATTATCTTCTAGAAACCGGCATAAATATTGCCTATCAGGAATTCACTCCACCCCGTTATATAAGAACACAAATGCCAGGAGAAATAGTCCATCCGGGAACTACTACCTTAGACCTAATTTTTAATATGGGGCCGAATGCAAAAAATCTTATTAGTAAACCTGAAATTCACTTAACACAAGCCCATGCTAGTGGGTTAGGAAATTCAGATATAGTAGCTATTAGATCTAATGCGGTAGACACCGCTATTACCGATGGCTTAGGTATTATGTCTACAGCAGAAACTACAACTATTACTACGCCTATTACACCAACTACTGTAACTACTGCCGTCCCTACACAAGCCAAGGCTTTGGGCGAGGCTGCTTTAGTTATAGGCCCTGATGATGCCACGCGTATGGATATGGCTGTTAAATTACAAACCTCAGGCAGATATGCGACTGTTATCACTGCTACAGATGAAGCTGACGCAGTTGGACAAATTAGAGAAATAGAAGACCAATATACAGTAGGCCTTGTTGTTGATTGCACAGGTTCAGAGGTTAATCTTGTAGATGCTATAGCAAAAGCTATCGGCAGCGCAGAAATTCCAGGCATCAAAACAAGGGCTCCGGAAGAAATAGACGCTTATTTACAAAGCGTGTAATATTTCGACAACGGGTATTATTTAATTGTAGGGGCGAATGGCCATTCGCCCCTACACAAAAACCGACTAGGGGTATTTTTTTATCAGGTATTTTGGCGATAATGGCGATTACGGCGAGAAAAACTATGAATATCTACAAATTTAAAAAATTAATAGCAATAGTCACCCTGTGTGCATTCGGGGCTTCCTTTATGCCTGCAGCGCCTGTTTTTGCAATGCCGCCATCAAACGGCCAGGCAGGAAACCTCAGACAGATGCAATCAGGCAATGCAGAAGCGTTAACAGGCGCCATGGGAAAAGAAATCCTGGCAGAAAACCGCCCTGCTTCTGCCAGCGGAATACCTTTTAGTTATGATAACCTTAGGAATTTCATAAATAGATTAAGTCCCCATCTTCAAAAAGCTGTTGAAGAAGGAACAAAAACAAATGTAAAAGATGACGCGGGTCAGGTTGAACAAGTAAGTCTTCATTATCCTTTTGGCTGTAGCCAGGCTGCATTCGTTGCTAAAGAATTACTTTCTTTGAGGTATGAAAATCAGATAGAAATTAAAGTAATCGGCGGTTACCATAACAGGTTGGTAGAACAGGAACTAGCAGATGGCGTAGAAGAATTGCCTTCAATTACTGCGCATTACGTTTTACTTATAAAAAATGTAAATACTGGTGAACAATATTATCTTAGTTTTTTTGAAGGCCAGTTTAAATTTATATATAAAAACAGACCTACTAAACTTGCTGAAGACATAAATACAGGTGAATTACGACTTATCGCGAGGCCTGATTTTCTTCAAGAATATAAAAATGGGGGTTTTGATAACGTACCTCCTTTATTATTTAAAATTGAAAATGACGATGATATTCTTACAAAAGGCGGCCTTAAAGTCTTTAATGAAAACAATTTAAGACGGGAAGGCCCTATTGAATTACCAAGTTACGAAATTGATAGAATTATAGAATGCCTTCCGCCGGAATTTAAACCTCCTATTGAGGGAAAATCTGCCAAGGCCGCTGCAATCGGACAAAAAGACAGAATTTATCTTTATTCTTTAAAAGCTATTCGCGAATTTATGCAAACTTACGGATATTTACCTGAAGGGGTTGTTTATGCTCCGTCACGAATAAATATTATAGGCGAACACATTGATTATGTTGATTATCTTCCGGCGAGGGTTTTGCCATTTGCCTCAGCAGAATATGGCATGTTTATGGCTTTTAGCCCAAAAAATAGCACAATGGTACAAGCTGTAAGCACAAAGCCGGGCTTTTCAAAAGGGCAGTTTTATATTAAACGCGCACCAAAAGGAGAAAATTGGCTTGGCTACCTGGCTAGACGCGGCAAACAGCCAACAAACTGGGCATCTTATATGAAAGGATCTTATTTTTATCTACAGAATCAAATACCCGATAAAAACCTGAAAGGTATGGATAGTCTGGTTGTTTCAAATATACCTGTTTCTTCTGGCGCAAGCTCATCATCAGCGCTTACGGTTGCCTCCGGATATGCCTTTAGAATGGCTAATGGCCTGCCTATTGATTTGGATGAATTGGCTGAGTCCTCATCAAAAGCAGAATGGTTTATAGGTACTCGCGGCGGCAAAATGGACCAGGCGACAATTTCATTAGGCCAGGCAGACAAAGCGCTTTCAATGAGATTTGAACCTTTTAGCGTAACACCTATCACGATTCCGAATGGCTATAAAATTATAACATTTTTTACAACCAAACATGCCGGCGGAAGCCAGCTGGACAGCGAATACAATGAACGTTCGTCAATATCCCGTTTTGTAATCCCTTCGGCATTAGAAGAAATATTTACAAATAAACCCAAACTTAGGGCTGAATGGGAAAAATTAAAAAAAGCTATGGAAAATAATGAACTGGAAATTATAGCCGGCTTAAAAGATACTATTGAAGAAATAATAAATCTATTGCCGGAATCATTAACCCTGGAACAAATTAAAGATAGATATCCATCCGCATTTGCTGAAATTGAAAAAGAAAAAACCGGCGCATATAAAGCATTATTTGAACTTAAACAAAACGAACCGTTAAAAATAAGAGACCGCAGCCGGCATCATATAGAAGAAATTATCAGGGTAATCAAAGTAGAAAAATTGTTAGTCCAAGCCAGCGAAGCACAACAAAGTGACGATTCTAAGATATGCGAAGCAAAAATGCAAGAGGTGGGCAAATTATTGAATGAAACTCACGCCAGCCTGCGCGATTTATACAATCTTTCTACGCCAGATATAGAAGAAGTTATCAAAATTGTACATGGTATACCGGGTGTTTTTGGTGCCAGGTTGATGGGCGGAGGTTTTGGAGGCAACGTAGAAGTGTTAGTGAAAGATGATGAAGAGGCGATCAAAACAGTGATTCAGGCCGTAAGAGACGATTATTATATACCACATGGCAGAGATGGCATAGCGGAAGGCTCTATAAATATCCACACACCTGGCAACGGTGCATCGCATATCCTCACAAAAGATATTAAGGGAATTACCGTTCAAGACAGACAAAAACTACAAAGGCAGTTAATTATGCTTCTAAGCGATCCATTTAATATAGGAGCAAACAGAGAGCTGATAGACACATTGATTGAACCTTTAAGAATTTCGCGGCAGGTTTTGCCGGTTATCATTGCCGCAGGCAAAGGTAGCAGATATCAAAATAGTTTGCCGCAAGGAACAAAAATACATTCTAAGGTTGTTGCTAAGATCAACGGCAAGCCTTCTATTAGAATTGTTCTTGAAACTATAAAATCGCTTTATGATAAAGATATAAATTTCTTAAAGCCTGTGGTTATTTATTCCCAAGATAACGAACAAGAAATTAAAGAGGCGCTCGCTGGTTATGATGTGGATTATATTTTGCAGGATCCGGTTGTCGGTACCGGTCATTCAGCACTACAATTACGAAACAAAACAGAATATAGAGATTTTAATGGTGATCTACTGATTTTTTACAGCACTAATCCGGCTATCAGGCCTGAAACTCTTTCAGAAGCCATAAAAATAAAACAGGCTCTTGATCATTTAAAAATAACTAATATATATAACGAGCCTGAAATAACATTTTTTAGTGGTGCCAGATGTGCGCTAGTTTATCCGGCAACATGGCGTAGGAAACCTTACGCACCTCTTAAAATTGATTCATATTATAAAACTCTGGTACTGGATAGCCAGGAAACTCATCTAGAAGGAGCACAAGCGCCTAATGGAGGATTAGACAATATCGGAGCATATATAGTAGATGCACAATATATGTTTGAAACATTGGGCTCTTACGATACAGCATTTAATGGTACAGAATATGTTGGTCGACCAAATGGAGAGCTTGGTTTACCAAATACGCTTGGGCATGATTTTCCGTTGGAGGGAAAATTAGTTATTGCCGCACCAATAGCAGATGAGCGCGAAAGTATTGGAATAAAAACATACGCTGATACCAAGCGAGCTGAAAAAGCTATTGCTGAACTCGAAAAAATAGAAGCGCGTGCCTTAGGTGATGAGGTTGAACAAAAGGCGATTGAACTTTTCGGCGCAGGAACCGAACACAACAGGCAAGCAGAAATTGAATTGGAAAATTTTCTTGTAGAAAATGGCGAGGAGGCAATACGCATATTTGTTGAACTTATAGAAAAGGACCGCCAGGGAAAATCAATAGGCCCGTGGCAGATACCTGCTTTTGGTGCAAGAGCGCCGCAGCCAGGCCTTAGATCAATAAGTATAAGAAAAGATGCTAACAACAGAAATATTGTCTATGAGGTGCCGCAGGATGTACCTAAGTATTTGGAGCAAGAACGCCTGAAGATTATGGCGCAGGTTGCTATCCAGAGGGCGCTTGGCAGAAGGATAGTGGTTGATTTTGGTATTGGCTTTGTAGGCGTAGCAGAGCTTGCAGTGGGCGCTTCTTCAAAAAGAGAAATCATTAATCCGGTTTCAGGCAATAGATTCAGAGGCACTATAAGAGGCGATGATTTCCCGACATTTATGATAGGAAAAGATCTGCTGGATAGTTCATCTTTATTTAAAATAGAAGATATAAAACGAGGTTACTCTCCCATACGCGCAGATGACCCGATACTGGAACCTACGCTTATGAATGCCCACAATCGCGGCAATCTAACTGCAACTTTTCTTGATGAAATAGTTGCAGTCGCGGATACAGTGCTGTTATCAATCCCACAGCATCCTTATAAGATCATGCCAGAACATCCTGAAATGATATTTGCAGATCCTAGCGCAGGCCTTAAAGTGCTTGAAACAGTTGCGCGGCTGCTGCCTCCAAATGCTTCATGCCTGGTTGAATCAACAGTGTTTCCTTTATATATAGATCTCTTTGCAACGCCTGTTTTTGAAGAGGCGCTGAAAACCAGGGGGTTACCTAGTGAACAATGGCCGTCTCTGGTTTATTCATTTCAAAGGCTTGAGCCAGGCATAAACTGGCTTCGTTCAAATAGAGAGCAAACGCGCATGGGTGGAGCCACAACTAAAAATGGCGCAGAGGCATTAAAGGCATATTTTGAGTCAATCGGTTATAAATATTCGCTTGTGTTTAACGTGGCAAGCGCTGAATACACCAAAGACAGCGAAAATGCCATTAGATACCAGGTTATTGCGGCAACAGCCCCTATTCAAACAATTTGCGAAGAACTTGGGCTTGATATTTATAAGATGTCTTCTAAAATTGCCGCTGAATCTCCTGATAAAACCAAAGGCGCAGTTTTAATACAGGCGACTTTATTCCCCGGAGGATATTGCGTCCCTGAGCAGCTTGGCCATTTGATATACGGACTTATAGCTACAAAGATGGACAGCGAACTTGATATTATGCAGACATATTATCCGGCGTTGGCTAATATTGTTTCTCTTAGGATGAGGCCTGAACATCTTGCAAGCTGGATAATTTCTGAAAATACTAAAATGGGCAAAACGCCTGAAGAAACCCAAGTTTGCGTAATGGGCGTTACTTATAATCCGCAGATAGACGATGCGCGCAACGGGCAATCAGAAATACTTGTGCGCGCGCTTGCGGATTTTGGCGTCACCAATATAACTGCGATTGACCCTTATGCCGCGAATTGGCCCCAGCTACAATTACAACAACGCTACAGCCCTGAATGCGAGTCAGCTCAAGGAAAAACTAATCAAGAATGGCTTAAAGGAATTAGATTTATTTCAGATAAAGATCCTTACTCGGCTTTAACGCCGCAGCAGGATGTTGTGGTTTTGGCAACAGAACATCCGCAATTCATCGGAAAAGGCCAACCTGAGAAAAAAAGGACTGATGGCAAAGGAAATGTATGGCCCGGTATTGATGCTGTAAAGATGACCGCGCGTATGCTTAATGGCGATGATAAAATTATAATAGATACCCATAACTTTTTATCCGACGAAGACATAAAAGAATTTCTCGCGCTTGGCTGGACAGTAAGGTCTTTGGGCCGAGGCGATATAGAAGAGTTAAAAAGAGAGATTGCTCCTGATTTTCAGCATAAGCTTTTTGCGCGTTTGACAGACGAACTCAGACAGATACAATCACATGCGCGCGCAGCAGGAATAGATATAGATGCCGCAATCAAGCTTTCAGAGGCAAGGGCGCAGCAGGCATTGTTAGGCCAGCCGATAACTTTTGGTCAACCTGCAATGGAAAGAGAGGATGAAATAGTTAAAAAGATTACAAACTCACAGGCTAATCCCCGTTTAACTCAGATGTCAGCGCGTTATGAAGAACTTGGGCCATTAATTGATTCACTTGCAGCAGAACTTGAAGCCGGCTTATGCATCATCACCGAGGATCATAGTAAAATGCTTAGGCATTTGGAACGATTAAGTTATATGAAGCATAGAATTGAAAGCGCAATTAGCGATAGCGTGCTTGCAGTCAGAGAAATCCTGAATACTGAAACGCTAAATGAATTATTAAAAGACCGGCAATTTGCCGCATTATTAGAAATTCTTACAGAAATTCAACATACGCCTGGCGTTGACGATCCTCAAGATATTATCAGAGATGCGCTAATAGCGCAATTAGAAGGCGCAAACGCATCTTTTCAGGACGGATCTGTTAATATCGGAACAAATTTTTACCCGATTTCAGAAACTATAGCAAATAACAGGCCAAGGACACACGGCGCATTAAATCTACAGCCGGGCCTTGGCAATGAACCGGATTTATTATATGCGGCACAAAGATTACAGGCAATGCTTCAGGAATCAGGTCAATTGACTGATTTGGAAACTCGCGCTGAATTGTTCGGCTATCAGGAAAACCTGAAAAAATTGGAAGAGAGGCCCCAGGCAGTTGCTCACACAATCCTCACTGAATTGGCCGGCCTTGGTTTAAAGATGAAAGATGCGAGGGTTTTATTTTTATCTACGGCGTCCGGGCCTGCGTTAAATTCTTTGGTACAGATTCTAAAAAGTTACGGTTGTGTTGATTCAATAGCCCCTACTGAAACCAATCTTATCGTTTTTGCTGACAGGGGCATTAAGGATATAGACCCGGTTAAAATTGTAGCCCAAACAAATACAAGAAAAGGCGGTTTGGTATTTGACGCGGATAATGTCTTAACAGATGAACAGATAATGAAATTTATTGCATTGGGATGGCGTGTCGCAGGCATTGGCAAAGGCCATATCTATGACCGTGAAGTTAAAGATATAAAAGGCCAACCGCGCTATTTGCATGGTTTAAGTGACAGAATCACCCCTATATATGAACCTGATGTGGCAGGCGCATTAAATGAGGCACAACTAACTGTTGTAACAAAACTTGAAAAAGATCTCGCTGCTCGATGCCGTTTATTGGCAAAAATTTCGAAAAGTTTAAACCATGCAATTGATACAGGTAAAGTTAACCAGCCTGTTAATGCAAGGCAACTATTAGCCCGGCTGCGAGGCATTTCGTATATGAACTACGCATTAGATCTTGCAGTGGTTGACTCAGGCCGCGCAGTAGTTGAATTATTGAATGAAGAGGGCGTTCAAGATTTCAACAGCAGATTGGATACGCAACAAAGAAAGGCACGCGGTAACCGTCTTGAATTACCCGACCCTATGAATCCAACAGACATTGAAGCGCTACGCCATGCGCCAATTCCGGATAGCATGGTAAGAAAAGCCCAAAAAAGAATTTTAGAAGAAACCGGCCAAATGTTATCGGAAGATATTGTCAGGACGCGCTTACAAGATCTATTTTACAGGCGCTTTACTGCAGGCAACGATATAAAGGTTCTGCCGGCAGTATTTATCAGGAGGGGCCCTGACGGTAAACATCTTCAAATCAAAGTAGATCCTGATGCAAATCTGGCGTATTATTCAGTCCGCTTTATTATGGATGTTGCCAGAGGCAAGCGTGCGATCCCTGATGATTGGGTAAAATATACGGTATTAGTCCCTCTTTATGTTGTAGATTGTTCTCCTGAAATGCTAGATGAATCAACAAGAAAAACCTCCAATTATTTTATTACAGAACTCTTGATGAATTCTTCGCTATCTAAGGAAACAAGGGACTGGTTAATCAATGAAGTCCTTGAAAAAGGAAAAATACTCACTACGATAAAAGACAAGACTGCTGTAGAGCAAAGCAGGGTTGCTATACTCGCGCCTGTCAATCCTTATGCTGATATAGACAGTAAAACCGGTATCGGCGCCTCAGGCAGGGCAGGCATTTTGGTTTCTATTGAATCAGGGCATCCCGAAGTTATTGTTACCAAAGACGATTTCGGAAGAGAACAACTGATAGAAATTAAAGGAATAGGGCCGTTGCTTGGAGACAGATCTCCTGAAGAGGTTACGGGTATGTCGCGTCAGATTGCAGGCGGCGTAAAAAGGGACGCTGACGGAAAAGCAGTTATAGGCCAGACAACCGTTGGCCAGGTGCATGGTTTGGTTCGCGGAGGCGATTCAACAATGATTGAGATACTTATGGATCAGCCGGCGCATAAAGAAAATGGCGCGCCTGCAGGCGTAGCAGCAGCAGTATTTTACAGTTTTCCATGGCTGGCTGGACAGCCTCTTTCGCAGGTATGGCGGACTATTTCTTCAACAAGGCGGCTTGGCCATATGCCTATGGGCGGCGAGGAAGATTATGAGCCGGTAAAAATTGCGCGCGATCTCGGCTGGAATGCCGCTGAAATGCTGGCAGGCTTGGGCAGCGCGCCATATGTGCATATCGCGGCTGGATTAGACAATATAAGGGAAGGGTATTTTACCGACGAGGATAGTCTGGTTGATATAGCAAACGAAAGGGACCCAAGGCTGGCATTTAATTACTATTTTGACTGGACCATGCGTTTTGTACTGCATGGATATAACGAGGTAAAATCAGGCGAAATCGGCACCATGCATTTTGAATATCTCCCAAATTTTATGAATGGTTTTCTTGAACATCTTTTTGAGCTGCCCATAGTGCGCGATAACCCACAAATGCGCGAGCGTCTTATGAAATATCACTCTCTTGAACATTTTGAATCTTTTAATATAGAAGAATTTATGAATGATGTATTTGACTTTTATGTAGCATATAGAGTTTTCAGGACAAGGCTTGAGAATGGTTACAACCCGACACTAGATTCAGCATACACGAGTAATATCGGCAAAAAATTCAGGACGCAAGGCGCTGCAATAACTGATGGAGATGGTAATATAATCAGGCTGTCTGCATTTGACGAAGTAAATGAGTTTTTAACAGCAGAGGAAAATCTATTAAATCAGGCAGAGCATGCAATGAAGGAAGACGGCTATGAAACCAGGAGTTTTGATTTTGATTTTGCCAGGCAAATACTTACAGAAAAACGAAAACAGGCAGATAAACTATATACTAATGAAGGCGACGAAGCAGATTTTAAGGA
>Ga0172368_10002372_pt1 | contig 24106 bp, 21 predicted proteins | sample Lak11m_FD_114540 | JGI IMG/M metagenome (GOLD analysis project Ga0172368, IMG submission 114540) | Freshwater microbial communities from Kabuno Bay, South-Kivu, Congo - kab_022012_11m | ecosystem: Environmental > Aquatic > Freshwater > Lake | place: Democratic Republic of the Congo: South-Kivu...
TAAGGCCTTGGAATTCAAAACTCCCTATCAGACAGTTGATGATTGGTTTATCAAAGAGCCTAAATTATTCATTAAAAATCCTAACGAATTGTTAACAATCAGGTAGAACTTTACAATTACGTAATAAATTACTTACCCCTATCTTAACGCCAAATCAGCTAAAAATCAATTTTAAAAGCCTCTTAGAAATTAATCTAAGAGGCTTTTGGTTTTTTATAGCGCGTTGGCTATTTGAACCATCTCGGCACGGCTTTGACCGGACCGTGAAAAGTGCTGATGCCGTTGGTATCAATATCTTCCAGCTTGTACCAGTAGTTTCTTCTTTTGGTCTCATCAACAAGTTCATACGAAGCACCGCTAGTTGGAGATCCTTTGGCCGGAATCAGAGATTTATTGATCATCTCATATTTCCCGTTTTTAGTTTTGGATCTCCAGATATTGAACCCGGCATTTTTAGTTTCCGATTCGGTCTGCCATTTCAGAATGATTTTCCCTTTTCCAGGAACAGCTTCGAATTTGGAAAGAGTTATCGCAGTTGGATTTTCATTCTGAACAGAGAAACGATCCGTTGCCAGTCCTTGAATAAAAATACCCTGGGAAGACAAATCCATTTCCACTCCAGGCGAATGGTAAACCCATACGCTCTGCGATGACTTTTCGGAAACCATCACCCCGCCATCAGGCAGAACTGCCATCCTGTAAGGATGATCCTGAAAAACAAACCCTCCTCTGTTGGTAAGCGTCAGTGGTGAAAACTGGAAGCCGCTGAACTCAGTAAGTTGCATTTGTGACTCGTAGCTAAAATTGGTGTCCAGGTATCTCAGAAAAATAGGCGACGGATAAAAATTTTCATCATAGATTAACGCTACAAATTTCCCATCCAAACGCTCCTTTATATCCAAGAAATAAATCCCAGATGCTATTCCTGAAATGGAATTATCCAATGCGCCTTGGTCATCACGAAAATTAACATACCCCTGGATATCATATATTTGTTGAGTAACCTGAACTGGGTTAGTTAACATAATATCCGCATTGAGTGTTCCTGAATACCCTGAAATGGCAAAGCCTCCCCTTCTCAATCCATTGATTGAAGTGATGCCACTGAATAAAAATGAGGCATGGGCTACCTTGTTGACAGGAGGTGAAATTGAGTCAGCGCTGATTGAAGCAAAATCATTATAAGAATTAACTAATTTACCGCAGTAATCAAATTGATTCACTCCGATTCCGTCATAAACGACAAAGCCACTGTTTTTAAGCCCGGAGAAACGAGGCATTCCAGACGTTGCCTCAATACCTAGGCCTTGTATTTCAATAGGGCTATTGAAATATTGAGAAATGTCAATATTGTCTATAACCCCATCGTTAGTGAACCTTATTACCATTATTCCATCAAACAAACCAAAGATGCCTGGCGCAATTAAGTCAATGCTTATTGTGTTATTAGCAGAAGTCTGGAATGAATTAACCAAACTGCCATCAAATCTCAGAATATTCATCATTCCATCTTCGCCTAATACATAGAAGTGGTCTTTGGTATCGCATGAATCGCCAATGCCATCATGATCCAAATCTGATTGTGTTGGATTTGCAACATATATGCAATTGTCGATGGAATTATCAATACCATCACCATCAATGTCATTGTCACAAGCATCACCAATACCATCTTTATCTAAGTCAGCCTGGTATGCATTGCTTATTGCCGGACAATTGTCACAGGCATCACCAACTCCATCTCCGTCGGAGTCTTTCTGATCTGGATTATAGACTGCGGGACAGTTGTCGCAGGCGTCAGGGACACCATCGCCATCAGTATCAGGTTGGCAAGCATCACCGATTCCTTTTCTACAAGTATCTTTTTGATCTGGATTGTAGACTGCTGGACAATTATCAATGCTTCCACAAATACCATCACCATCTACATCGTTTTTTGCGTCATTTGGGCATACATCACAAACATTGCCCAAACCATCATGATCATTATCCAACTGATCTTGATTTGGTGTATTCATGCAATTATCACAAATGTCTCCAATGCCATCTCCATCTATATCAGATTGATCTGGATTTTTGATATTTGGACAATTGTCACAGGCATCACCAACTCCATCTCCGTCAGAATCTTTCTGATCAGGATTATAGACTGTCGAACAATTATCGCAGGTATCCGGGACACCATCGCTGTCAGTATCGGATTGGCAAGCGTCGCCAATATCTCTGCCACAAGTATCTTTTTGGTTAGGATTAGAAGTTGCCGGACAATTGTCACAAGCATCTGGGATACCATCGCTGTCCATATCGGACTGGCAGACATCGCCTATGCCGTTTTTACAGGTGTCTTTTTGGTCGTGATTAGAAACTGCTGGACAATTATCGCACGCATCGCCAATACCATCTCCGTCGGAATCCAATTGATCCGGATTATATGTATTGGGACAGTTATCAACGTCGCCAGGAATGCCGTCACCATCAGAATCAAGACATATTACGTCCCATGTTCCGTTATATTCACACACCGCATCACCCGCAGGATTATTTATAAATATTTGATACCGACCATCTAAATAAGCATACTCATCAAAAGACACAACATTTCTAATATAAACATAAAATCTATGACAAAATTCTTCGTTACAGTCCAAAACTTCATTAGTGGATCCAACTTGCCTAATAACATCAAGGGCTTGTCTCATAGCAACCTCTGTTCTGGATGTTTCTGAAGTTGGAACCGAATGAGGTTTATCCGTACACGCATAACAATCACTGCTACAACCACCGACTTCCGTATTTATATAACAATCCTGTCCAAAAACTGGTGATCCAAAAGCAAAAATTACAAATACTGCCATTGCCAGAAATACTGTCTTTTTCATAACTATTTCCTCCTGTGTTTTTGGTTTAATGCGTAAAGAAATATAATCCGATAGCACTGCAGACCAATCCCCAAAAAATATAATTAGCAGATCTTGGGTCTTTAGCCAGCCGGCGACTATTGTCCATTTCAATTTCGAAAATCGATCTTCTGTCCTCATAGAGGCTGGGTTTTTGTATGCCGGATTTACTCTTGAATGCTTTGACCGCAAAATAGATCGAAAGTCCGAGAAATACCAATCCAATAATTAAGTTCAGCATAATCTTTCCTCCTGTATTAGTTGTTTTATTGTAAATGTGCGGTTATTCCTAAACCATTTAGGACTATATGTTATACTCCTATTTTAGCATTTTGTAAATAGCCTACGCCCAATTAAGCCTTTTTGAAAAAAGTAAATTAAGGATGGATGGGACAAAAAGACAGATAAGACAATTTTAATTACGGAGTTGGCTTCGCTTTTGGTAAAGTCTTTCGGTAAAACCGCCTTGGGTTAAAAAATCCTGCGACAGCCTTTGGATTTGCCGGTCCAGGAGATAATTGGCTTGATGGATAAGACAAATGAGGACATTGGCAAAGGATTCGGGGTTAGACAGATAGGACTGATAGGACGAATAGGACTTATTTTTATTATAAGCAAGTTTTCTGACCGCTTGAGCTTCTGCCGAATTTTTGTCCCACAATTTCATTTTTCTTTGACGCAAAAAATCCTCGTAATCCAAAAGCAATTCTTCCAGGCTGGCCCGAGCCACATTGGTCAATTTGATTTCCGTTTTCTTTGAAGTTCCTGACGCTTTACTGCCTTCCGCGATATTTTGCCGGCCACTGCGCGCCGCCTGTTCCATTTGGTCTTTGGTCCGGCTTTTTCTGTCAATGAATTTCTGGCAAAATTCAACAGTCAAATCAAAAATCAAAGTAGCCATTTTGAAAGATTCCAAGTTGCGATACCCGCCGGCAGTGAAAGTGAGATTTTGGTTTTTTGAAATTGGACTCATTGGACTGAATTGGACATATAGGACGAATTGGACGCATTAGACTAATTGGACTTGTCGTATTTGTCTTAGTCGTCCTGTTGGTCCTATTCTATCAAAAAAAGCAGAGTCTTACGACCCTGCTTTTTGATTCTTTACTTTTTCTCCGTCTCTGCATCTTTGACATCTCCCTCTTTCGGCGGCTCTTTCTTATCGCCCTCTTTTGGCTTATCAGCCTCGGCTTTTTTCTGCGCTTCTTGGGCTGCAGCATAAAGTTTCTGCCCTATTTTCTGCGCCTCTTGGGAGAGCTCTTCGGTGGCCTTTTTGATGGCCGCTACATCCCCCCCGTCCTTGATGGCCTTGAGAGCGCTAATTTTCTCTTCCACGGGCTTTTTCTCCTCGGGAGTAATCTTATCCCCTGCCTCTTTTAAAGCCTTCTCTGCAGTGAAAATCAGGGTATCGGCCATATTCTTGGTTTCCACCGCTTCCTTCTTTTTCTTATCCTCTTCGGCGTGGACTTCGGCGTCTTTCTTCATTTTTTCAATCTCGTCTTTGGATAGTCCCGTCGAGGCTTCGATGCGGATGGATTGCTCTTTGTTGGTGGCTTTGTCTTTGGCTTTGACGGATAAAATTCCGTTGGCGTCGATGTCAAAAGTCACTTCCACTTGCGGAATGCCGCGCGGGCTCGGTGGAATGCCGTCCAGGATAAAGCGTCCCAGAGTTTTATTATCCGAGGCCATTTCCCGTTCTCCCTGCAAGACATGGATTTCCACCGACGGCTGGTTGTCAGCGGCCGTGGAAAATATTTGGGATTTCGCGGTCGGCACGGTGGTGTTCCGATTGATGAGCGGAGTTCTCACACCGCCTAAAGTTTCAATGCCGAGCGTCAGCGGCGTCACATCCAAAAGCAAAACGTCTTTGACATCCCCCTGCAAAACTCCGCCTTGGATGGCCGCGCCGATGGCGACGACTTCGTCGGGATTAACGGTGATGTTAGCTTTCTTGCCGAAAAATTTTTCCACAGTCTGGATAACTAAGGGCATGCGGGTCATACCGCCGACCAGGACTATTTCATTAATGTCGGAGGTGGAAAGTTTGGCGTCGGCTAAAGCTTTTTTGGTCGGTTCTAAAGTTTTCTGTACCAAGTCGCCGATCAGTTCTTCCAGTTTGGCGCGGGTCAGTTTCATAACCAAATGCTTGGGCCCATTGGCATCGGTGGTGATGAACGGCTGGTTGATTTCGGTATCTTGCGCGGTGGAAAGTTCGATCTTGGCTTTTTCGGCCGCTTCCTTGATGCGCTGGAGCGCCAGAGGGTCTTTCCCTAAATCAATCCCTTCCTGTTTTTTGAATTCATCGATAATCCAATTGATGAGGACCTGGTCGAAATCGTCGCCGCCGAGGTGCGTATCGCCGTTAGTGGATTTGACTTCCACGGTATCTTCGGAAACTTCCAAAATAGAAATATCAAAAGTTCCGCCGCCCAGATCGTAGACCGCGATTTTTTCGTCTTTTTTCTTGTTGAAGCCGTAAGCCAGCGCGGCCGCGGTCGGTTCGTTGATGATGCGCCGGACTTTGAGGCCCGCGATTTCGCCCGCTTCCTTGGTGGCTTTCCGTTGCGAGTCGTCGAAATAGGCCGGCACGGTGATGACTGCTTCGTCAATTTTTTCGCCCAGTTTTTCTTCGGCGTCGGCTTTGAGTTTGCCGAGAATCATGGCCGAAATTTCCTGCGGGGTATATTCCTTGCCCTGCATGATGACTTTGACGCCGTGTTCGCCCTTTATGATTTTGTAGGGCATCAGTTTTTCGTCGCGTTGCACTTCCGGGTCTTCATATTTCCGGCCGATGAGGCGCTTGATGGAAAATAAAGTATTTTCCGGATTGGTGACGGCTTGGCGCTTGGCGAGTAGGCCGACCAGCCTTTCGCCGGATTTGGAAATGGCGACCATTGAAGGAGTCGTGCGGTTGCCTTCTTTGTTCTCGACAATCCTCGGGCTGCCTCCCTCTACGATCGCCATCGCGGAGTTGGTAGTGCCGAGATCGATACCTAATATCTTTGACATACTTTTATTGTTTAGCATTAACCCAGTGATTAATTCGCTGAATTATGCTTTAAAATTATTTATTACGACTTAATTTTATCAATTTTCAATTCTCAATTTTCATTCAATTTACAATTTTTAAATTTTCATTGGAAATCAAATGGAAATTGGTAAATGTTAAATGGAAAATGATGTGGGCTTGACTTTTGGGAGTGGGTTTGATAGATTACTTAGTCTCAAAAGACAATTAGTACATTCAACAAAAACATATTTTTTACAGGAGGATTAAGATTATGGATATAAAAGTAGTGATTGAGAAGGAACAGCTTGAGGGAGCAGATGCAAAAAAATTTATTGCAGCTGTTGAAACCCTGAAGCGAAGCAAATCATTGGGCCACGCCGCTTCAATAGGAGGTTTTTTCAAAGCTGAATCTGCAGTAAATCGACCATATGCTGATGACAGTTTCAAGGAGGCTGATGCTATTCATGATTTAAAACTAACGCTTTTGGCTACTAGAGATCTTATGGATGCATTAAAGCTGCATACATAATCAGCTTACCGCCTATCTTGGCAACTTACGGCTTCGTTTTATCGGAGCCGTTTTTTTATCCCAAAATTTACAAAGAACTGTGAACTGTTAACTGCAAACTATTCGACTATTACTCTCGCCGCTCTAATTATTTTGTCTCCTAACTTATATCCTTTCAAAATAACTTTCGTGATCAGTTCATGGTTATTGGTCAACGGTTCACGGTCTTCCTTTTCCCGTGAACTCAAATCCGATGACTGTGAACTAGGAACTGTTGACTGTGAACTAACATGTACTGCTTCGTGTATTTCCGGGTTGAACGTATCCCCCACTTTCACCGGTATTTCCTCAACACCATTGTCCGCTAAAACTTTTTCCAACTGCTTTTGGATATGCATTATTCCCACTACCCAGGCGTTGCCTTTTTGGTCTTCGGGAATATGGTCGGTCGATGCGTGGAAATTATCCAACACCGGCAATATTTCCAAAATCATGCCTTGGTTGGAATATTTGATCATCTCGGCCAAATTTTCCGATTGGCGCTTTTTGTAATTTTCAAAGTCGGCCTGGCAGCGCTTCCAGCCTTCCAGATATTCTGCTTCTTTATTTTTCTCTTTTCTTTTCAAAAATTCATGGATTAATTCTATCTTCTTTTCATCATCTTTACCTTTAATTTTTTTCCTATTTTCATCTTTTAACATTTCTTCATAAAAATTAAGATGATCTTTAACGCTTAGTTCTTTAAATTTTATGCCATCAATTTCCGATGTCACTAAATTTTTTATTTTTATCACTCCATCCGGATCATCCTCTTTCTGGAAGGAAACTTCCTCTTTTCCTTTATCAAAAATGAACTTTTTTTCGTCTTTGAGCTTAAAGCCGAGAATTTCCATCAGATTGGCAATTTTTTCAAAATCTTCTTCCAGAAAATTATTAGGAACTAAAAGATCGATATCCTCGCATTCTTTAAAATCTCCGATTATTTTTGAAAGACCCAGTGACCCGACAAGAATCGGAATAATTCCAATTTCATTCAGATTTCTAGTTACTTCCAAAAAAATTTTAAACTTCTCCTGATTTTTGTTTTTAAAATCCATAAGATTATCTTATTAAATAAATACTGCCTCCAATTATAATTATTACCGCAGAAGAGCTTAAAAGTTTCTTCATATAATCCAAAAGAGATTTGTTCTTGGCGTATTTCATCCGTTTGGGTCCGATGAGCGCCAGCACCGCTTTTTCGCCCGATTTGGTTTTGTAGGTGGAAACGACCATGGAAGAACTTTCGGAAATTTCTTTGATGGGATTTTCCTTGCCGATAAAAATTTTGGTTTCGCCTTCTTTAACTTTCTTGAGGATAGCATCTACGTTTTCATCCAAATAGTCCAGCGCTTCGGCCATTTTGGAAAACTCATCTATGTTTTTAAATTCCGGATTTTCCAGAAGTTCGCGCATCCCGAATTCGACAATATCATTCTTGATGCCTGATAAAGCCAAGCTGCCGGAAAGTGAGGCTAAAAGTTTGGCGGTCGTTCTGGTCAGCCTGGTTTTTTGCGCCCGAAGTTTTAAAATTTCTGTTTGTAGTTTTTTCTGGTCGGCTAAAGATAATTTCTGCTCCGGCATGATTTTTTCCACGAAATAGCGGTAACCTTTGTCCGTCGGAATCCGTCCGGCGCTCACATGCGGTTGATGGAGCAAACCTTCTTTTTCCAGCTTCACCATGTCGTTGCGGATCGTCGCCGAACTGACTTTGAAATCATATTTTTCCAAAATAATTTCCGAACCCACCGGAATGGCGGTTTCGGTATATTCTTCCACAACAGCGGCTAAGATTTTTTCCTGACGATTGTTCATAAATTCGAAATTTGAATAGCGAAATTCGAAACAATAATTAAATTCAAATTTTCAAATATTTAAACTTTTGAATTTATTTATTTGGATTTGTTTCCGATTTCGTGCTTCGGATTTAGTATATTACCTAATCTAGCACTCGTCAAGTCCGAGTGCTAATTTATATTTTATACTACAATGAAAATTTGTCAATATTGCAAAAAAAGCACCCTTTATAGGGCGCTATTATATATAAAGTTTAGAACCGTTCTTTCTCACCAATAAAGGTGACGAATAAGGTCGGCACTATGACTAAAGTTAAGATTGAAGAAAGCATCAGCCCAAAAATGATAGCCGCGCCGAGAGCCATCCAAAGTTCATTGGAAAGGGTAACGGGAATAATGCCGAAGATGGTGCAGATAGAAGTGATGAAAATGGCTTCCAATCTGGATTTGCCGGCGTCGATGACGGAATCATAATACGGAATGCCGGTTTTGAGGTTCAGATTTATTTTGTCGATAAGGATAATGGCATTTTTAACCACGATGCCGAAAAGCGCGAGTATCCCGATGAGTCCCGGAAAACTTAAATTAATGCGTAAGATAGCCATGCCTATGAAAACACCGATAAGCGCTAAAGGCAAGGTCACTAAAACAATCATCGCTTTTTTGAATGAATTAAACTGGATGATCAGCGTTGAAATAATCAGGATGGCCGCAATGACCATCGCCCGCAAAATGGAAATAACCGATTCGGTATTCTGCTCATTCTCTCCCCCGTAAACAATGGAATAGCCTTCCGGCATTTTATAATTTTTTTTTACCTTGTCCTGGAATTCAGAAAGCACAGCGTTCGGGCGTGTCGTGCCGGAAACGCCGGCTGAAAGCAGGATTGCCCGCTTCTGGTCGATACGGGTAATGGCATTAACCGACGGTTTGAGTTCGATTTTGGCCACGTCTTTCAAAAATACCGGCTGGCCTTTGAGATTTTTTATCTGGAGATTCTGCACCGCTTCGAGATCGGGAATTTTATCGGCGGCGAAGGTGGTCATCACTTTGATTTCCTTATTTTCCAAAATGACAGTCGAGACTTCCACGCCGGAAATAGCCATCCGCACCACTGAGCCGATATAGGCGGCGTTGAGATTATAAAATTCCATCCGTACCGGATCAAGTGAAAAAGTATATTCAGCCGGCGCGTCTTTGAGTGATATGTCGGTGTTGATGACGCCAGATATGGAACCAAGGATTGGCTTTAAGTCACTCGCAATTTTATCCAGTGTCTGGAGATCATCGCCAAGGATGCGCGCTTCGAAAGCGGCACCAGATGGCGGTCCGCCTTGCGGCGATTCCACGCTGATGGTGGCTTCTTTGATGTCGTTGAAATCGGCGCGGATCCGGTCCGCCAAGGCGTAGGAAGTAATTTTCCGGTCTTTTTGGTCGGCGATAGTCACCACGATCGAAGCCAAGTGCGATGCGCTTTGGAGTACGCCGGTTCCCGCCCGGCTAGGCGAGGCGCCCTCTTTGCCGACGACGGTTGAAAAATTGACGATTTCCGGATATTTGATCAGCCGCTCTTCGACTTTTTCCACAATAACATTGGTTTTATCCAGATTGAGGCCAATTGGCGCATCGATGCTGATAAAAATGTTTTCAAAATCTGATTTGGGAAAAAATTCGGTAGCCACGATGCCGGTTACCGGCAGAAGAATGGCCAGGATAAAAATAATCAGCGTGGTAACCAGAACCGTGAGCCGGCGCCGGCGGGTGCAGATGACCCGTTTCAAAGTTTTTTCGTAAATGGGAATTAGTTTCCCGAAAGGAATGATGCCGTGGATAAGTTTATTGAAAAAAGTTTCGTCCTCGTGCGTCCCCTGATCGCGCAGTTTTTTCTTGATGAGTTCGTCGTCGTCCAGTTCGCGTTCCATTAACGCATAATTTTCTTCAAGTTTTTGCCAGCCAGATTTTTTAAAATACCAGTAAAGCATGCCCAACGCTACTGACCCTAAAATGATGGCGCCGGAAATACCTAGGAAATTTTTCTGAAAATATACCAGCGCTCCGCTACTCAAAACTACCAGCAGCCAAATCAGATAGAAAAATTTCTTGGTAAGCCTTATTCTTTCCAGGGTAGCCGCCAGCGGATGATTGATAATGATGGCAATGACCAGTGAGGAAATGAGGGTCACTGATACGGTTATAGGGATGGATTTAATGAATGATCCGATAATGCCGCTGGCCAGAAGCAAAGGCAGAAAAGCCCACACGGTAGTCAGAGTCGTGGTAGTCAGCAGGATCTTGAAATCATTAAGCACCAAAAGCACCGCTTCTTCCGGCGTGTATTTTCCGGTCTTCATATATTGCTTAGTAGCCGAAACTACCACGATGGCATCATCTACTAAAAGTCCCAGTGAAAGCAGCAGTGAAAATATCGATAGGAAATTTAAAGTTATGCCGGTCGCCAGCATCGCGCCAAAAGTGGCAAAAAATACTAAGGGAATGGCCAGTCCGGCCACGATGGCTTCCTTCAATCCGACGATCAGAAAAAGCACAGCCATTACCAAAATCAGCGTGATGATAAAATCGTGCTTAAGCTGGGTAAAGTCCTTACGGATGATTTTGGCAAAATCGGTAGTCGAATCAAAAGTGATGCCCGGCGGCAGAGTCTTCAAAACTTTTTCAATGATTAGTTTCGACTGATCGACGGTATCAATGACGGATTCACCGGCTTGTTTGACGATGGAGATGTTAATTGCATCTTGCGGCTGGGAACCGTGACCCGAAAATCGGGAATAAATGGTTTTTTTAATGGCTGTTTCCTGAACTCGGGCGATATCCTTGAGATAAACGATCCCGCCTTGGTCGGTATGCAGAATCGGCAAATTTCCCAGTTTTCCAGCGTCGAAAAATCTGGCATCGGTCCGGATGGAATAATTAAATTCTTTGCCTTCAAAATTACCGCCGGGAATGGCCCGGTTGGTAGCGGCAATAATCTGATTGGCTTGGTCCGGTGACAGATTATAGAAAGTCAGTTTTTCCGGATCATACGCCACCTCGAATTCTTTTTCGTCGCCGCCGGAAACTTGGGCTTCACGGACGCCGGGAATTTTTTCCAGTTCATCCCGGATTTTCTCGGCATAGGTACGCATGGAAAAACTGTCATAAGGCCCGACTAGAGAAATATTATAAATCGGCTGGTCGTCAAAAGATATTTCATTAACCGACGGGTCGTTGGCATCGGTCGGAAGATCCCGTACGCCGGTAACTTTATCGCGCAGGCTCCGAATGGCATCGTTTTGGTTCTGATTGGTATTGAATTCTATTGAAATAACCGAAACGGAATTAGACGAATTGGAAGTCAATTTTTTGATGCCCTTGACGCCGGAAATGGAAGTCTCGATTTTTTTGGTCACCAATTCTTCCACATCGCCGGGTGAGGCACCGGGAAAGGTAGTCACTACCACCGCAAAAGGAATTTTTACTTCCGGATTGGATTCCAAGGGAAGCTGGGTATAGGAAAAAATTCCCCAAGCGGAAAGCAGGATGATCAGAAGGATTACTACCCGAAAATTGGAAACAAAAAAATTAAGCCAGGTTTTGCGAAGTTCCGGCTTAAATTCCAATTTTTCCAGATACAGATAATCGGAAGAAATATGTTTTGTCTTCTGTTGCTCTTCCATACACTATTTAATATCGATCGGATCGCCGTCTTCCAAAAGCTTATTGCCAGAAGTGATAATTTGGGTTTCGGGAGTAAAATTCTGGGCGGATATTTCAGCTGTTTCTCCGGAAATTTTTTCAATAATTACGCCGACTTTTTTAGCCTTACCGTTTTCCGCCAAAAAAATATAATTTTCATTCTGGTCGACCGTGATGGCGGACAAAGGCAAAATGATTAAATTATTACCAGAAGGAGTATTTATAGTTTCTACCGATACAGTCGCAATCGTTCCAATTCTAGGATCGATATACCGGCCGAGAACGGCTTCAATTTGGAATCTTTTGGTGGCCGCATCGGCTTGCGGTGAAATATTGGAAATTCTGCCGGGCAAAATTTGCCCCTGGCTATCGGTAATTTTTACCGGCAAATTAATTTTGAAGTGGATCAGTTCATCTTCATTGACAAAAAATCTGAATTTTATTTTTTCCGTCTTGGTAATAGTCGCCAGCGGCTGGCCAATATTCACCGAATCACCGACTGAAACTAATTTTTCTACCACCACTCCGGAAATCGGGGCCGTTATCTCATGACTATCCAAAGCGCTTTCCAGCGACAATTTAGCCGACTTGAGCTGCAGTTCGGCAATGTCCTTGGCGGATTCGCTGGCATCGGTCTTGAGCAGCTTGTCATTTTTCTTGGCCAGATCCAAAGCTTCTTTAGCTTGTTTAAAAGCCAATTCCGCCTGTCTAATTTGAATGCTCTGAATATCATTTTTGCCCTCGCCTAAATTATTTCCGACATCCTCAATAGTAACCAAGGAACTGCCTTCCGCCACTCGCCGGCCAATTTCCAAACTGGACCAGGTTACAGTCCCGGCTGATTTGGCGGCAATCGTAACTTCCTGGTCACCGGTAACTATGGCTGGAAATTCCAATGTTTGGGATATTTTCCGGCTATCGCCTACTTTTTGGACACCGATCGCAATCGGTTCTTTGGTTAATTTATTTTCCGGCTGGTTTTGGCCTCGGCTTTTTTCCGAACCGAAAATTAAAATGGAAAACAGGGTACCGATTATCAAAATGGATATCGGAATGACATTTTTTCTAAGATTGGTTCGAGAAAATAATTCTTTTTGCATAATTTTAGCTTAGTTTTTGACTGTTCAATTTAGCATTTTTACTGGTCGATTGTCAATTTTAGAAATAAAAACGCCCTGGTTTCAGCCAGAACGCTTTTAAATACCCGACGTATCTTTATTGACCCGGATAATTCGGAATATTTTTCGGTATATTCGGAACATTGGGAACTTTCGGCATATTCTGTATCAGTCCTTTCATCATTTCGCATTGGTCGTTAAAAGTTATGTCGCTGGGAATGGTCAGATCAACTGACGATGCCGGCGAACATTTTACATCCAGCGCGTCCTTATAGGCATTTTGCGGATCGTTTGCCTGCTGATTTTGCTGTGCTTGCGACAAGTCTTTGGTCACTTCTTTCATGCAATCAATGGAAAATTTTGTCCCAATTTTTTGTCCTTCTGTCCAACTATAAACCGTGCCGCCGTTATCAGAAATAAAGATGGAATTCATGACAATTTGTTGATTTTCATTGCTTGAAGTTAATCGGGTCTTGAAATTCTTTCCGTCAATGTACATTACATAATTGCTGGCTTCGGTGTCTGTGGCATCTTTTTTACTGTATGAACATTGCACTTTTTGGCCGGATGCAAAAGCATCGGCGATAGAACTAATAACTCCGCCCTTATCCGCAGCTGGTTTGGATGCACCGGATGTTTCAGGAGCATTCGTTTTTTCAGCTGGAGCTTTTTGGCCACAGGCCGAAAGCAACATCACTAGTCCGCCGGCAAATAAAAGCATGGACATTTTTTTCACCATAGATTTGTTTTTAATGATTACTTCTGAATTATAACTGATATTTTGAAAAATAAAAAGGGATGCTTGGCTCAAGCTATCCCATTTTTACTCTGGCTCATTGCCTCCCAATAATTTTATTCTTCCCAGACTTCTTCTTTATCCGAATCGATACTAATTATTTGAGTTATACCTTCCCTGCCCGGCCGGTAGGCCTTGCCGCAAAAAACACAAACATCGTTACCCGGATTGCCGTCAATCCCGACTAGTTTGGCCCCACATACGCATTTCATATTCACCTTCTTTCCGAAAATTTGTTATTTTTTTAAAAAACCAAAATTAATTTATATTTTTTATAAATTTGATGATCTTTTATAAATTTAAATAGTTATGGCTTTACTAAGTTTAAAAACTCTTAAGGAATAGGGTCATAGCCCCCGTCATTCCAAGGATGGCAGCGGCAGATTCTTTTCAGCCCCAGCCAGCTGCCCTTCAAAACTCCGTATTTGTCTATGGCTTCATATGTATATTGCGAGCACGTCGGATGAAAACGGCAAAATCTTTCTGAGTAAAGATAGGACAAAAAACCATGATCGAGCGATAAAGTCTTTTGGTAAAATTTGATCAGCAGCAGAACAATTTTTTTCATACTCCTTTATTTATCTAACGCCTTTTTAAGCCCTTTGTCAAAAAGACTTTTTATTGATAAAATTATGATAGATAAAAAATACACCCCCACACCAATCGTGTTTATTTTTGTTTAAAAAAATAAAAAATAATTTTAAACACAATTGGTGTGGGGGTAAAACAAAAATATGAAAGAAATAAAAGTTCATAATTTCCTCTGGATCGACCTTTATAAGCCACGTTATTCTGAAGTAGAGAATATCGGCAAAAGATTCAAGCTCCATCCGTTGATCATTGAGGAGTTTTCTTCTCCAACTCTCCACCCGAAAGCCACCGAATATGACAACTGCCTGTATCTAGCCATCCACATTCCCATTTTCGACAAATCGCTGAAAACCACCTTCCCGGGTGAAGTGGATATAGTTGTTACTCCCGATGCCGTTATCACTTCCCATGAAAAGGAAATTCACCAATTGACCAACCTGATGAATGCGATCCGGGATAAACGTTTGAAAAAATCCATGGTTATCGAGGACTCTCCGGGCGCCTTGGTGCATTATTTGGTTGAAATGCTTCTGGAATCCTGCTTTATTAAACTGGATTATATTTCCAAAAAATTAGATTACATCGAAAAAGAAATTTTTGACGACCATGAAAAAGAGATGGTTTTGGAAATATCCAAAATTAAAAGGGACATTTTGAATTTCCGCCGGACTATGAAGCCGCAGCGGACCGTCATTGAATCGCTGGTCCAGAAAAATTACAAACTCATCGATCCGTTGCTTAAGCCCTACTTCCAGGATTTGATCGGCACCAATGTCCGCATCTGGAATAGTCTAGAAAGTTCTAAGGAGACCATTGAGTCATTGGAAAGCACCAATAATTCCCTGCTTTCCAACAAGCTGGATATGACCATGAAGGTTTTAACAATTTTTTCCGCTATTTTCTTGCCAATTACCGTATATTCTAATATTTTGGCTATGAGCGCTAATATTCCTTTTGGAAATAACCCTTACGGTTTTTGGATTCATATTTCTATTATGGCATTTATTGTTACACTGACTATGGTTATTTTCAAGCTTAAAAAATGGCTTTAAACATTTATAATACCTTCGGTAAAAGCAAGGAGGAATTTAAACCGCTTAACCCCGGAAAAGTTTCCATATACACTTGTGGGCCGACGGTTTACGACAAAATCCACATTGGCAACATCCGGGCTTATTTATTGTCGGATATTTTAAGAAGATACTTGGAATACTGCGGTTTTGAAGTGCGCCAGATAAAAAATATTACCGACGTCGGACATCTGACCCAGGACGATTTGGCCCAGGGTGATACCGGCGAAGATAAAATTGAAAAGAAGGCTTTGGCGGAAAAAAAGACACCGGAAGAGATCGCTAAATTCTACGAAGATTATTTCCACGGCGTGGAAGCCGAAATGAATATTTTACCGGCGCATTTTTTCCCCAAAGCCACTGCCCATATAGCGCAGATGATAAAAATAATTTCCGCGCTGGTTAAAAAAGGCACAGCTTACGAAAAAAATGGCAATGTTTTTTTTGATGTCACCAAATTCGCCAACTATGGAAAACTTTCGGGCAATACTTTGGAAAATTTGAAAGTCGGCGCGAGGCTGGAAGAGCATCCCGACAAAAAAAATCCCTGGGATTTTGCGCTGTGGCTTAAAGCCCCCAAAGGACACCTGATGCATTGGGATTCGCCTTGGGGCATCGGCTATCCCGGCTGGCATATTGAATGCAGCGCCATGAGCTTGGAATATCTGGGCGACACTTTGGATTTCCATACCGGCGGCGAAGATAATATTTTCCCCCACCACGAAGCCGAAATAGCCCAGTCGGAAAGTTATACCGGTAAAAAATTCGTAAATTATTGGGTGCATTTGCGCCATCTTTTGGTGGGTGGCGAGAAGATGTCAAAATCCAAAGGCAATTTCTATGTTCTAGAAGATATTAAGGCCAAGGGCTATTCGCCTATGGAATTCAGATTAGCTATTTTGTCTTCGCATTACCGCAACCAGATGAATTTCACCTGGGAAGTGATGGATCAGGCCAAAGCCAATTTATCCAGTATCAGCAATTTTTATAATCGTTTAAATAATTATGCCTGCGAAGGAAAAGAAAATCTGGATACGGAAAAATATAAAAAAGAATTTGAAGCAGCTATGGATGACGATTTGAATACACCCAAAGCCATGGCAATCTTTTTGGAAATGGTTAACGCCGGCAATAAACTGTTGGACAGCGCTGGTTTAGCCAATGCGCCAGCTGTCAAAAAAATGATGGATTCCTTCCTAAAAGTGTTGGGATTGAAAATAGAAGCAGAAAATATTCCCGAAGAAATTATAAAAATAGCCGAGGAACGGAAAGCCGCCAGAAATGATAAGGATTTTAAAAAGTCGGATGAACTGCGAGATAAAATTTCCGAAATGGGATATTTAGTAGAAGATCTTAAGGATAATGAATATCTGGTAAAGTCCCACACCAATCGTGTTTAGATATTTTAATGTTTGGAACAAAAACACAATTGGTGTGGGACTAAAGAAAAAATAAATATTTTTTAATCAAATAAAAATAGAGTCCCATTTGAGACTCTATTTTTTATATCCGTTTGGATATAAAATTTTTGCAGAAACCCTCGGCCGGATTCGAACCGACAGAGTCCGCATAGCAGAAACTTCCCTTGCATAAATAGTTTCGGCGCCGAAACATTCATGCTGCCAACCCCCTGGTCCGATCTGTTTTGGTTTGAAAATGCTCTTAGGATAAACCGTAGCTTATCAACCGCAAACCCAGCCGCAAGATTTTCTCTGGGGGCCGATTTTTAAGAAAATTCCTCTTGCTTTGGCAACTACACTCGTACCGAACTTGAGTTACGATGGTTTAAGCTGTTTGGACAAATCTCCGTATGAAAAAATTTTATGGTGCATCTGAATATAAAGACGCTTGGTTTTTTCATCGAGAAAAAGCTTTTCGGCGGCGGCATAAAAATCTTTCCGGCTCGGAGAATCGATCTCGCTAAGGCTTTCGCAGAATTCCAGAAAACAATTTTGTTTTCCCAAGTAGACCCGCATCAGCTGGCCGAAAAAATACTCCTTTCTCGGCAAATGATTATCACTTATGAATGATAATATGTCCGGGTCTCTCTCTAGACGGTAAAGTTCTATTTCGCATAAAGATTTTAGCTTTACCTCTCTCCAGGAGCACATCCCCAACTCTTGTACGAAAAATTCTATTCCATGCCATTTCATTGGTTTATTATCGTGCTGTAACATGCTATCTGCCCTCCCCGTTGCTAAAGGTTTCTATTTAAAAATAACTAAGCCCTAGGCTAGCAATAAAAATAGCTTGAGTCAAATTGATTTTTACGGCCTTAATGATATAATTCAATAGGAATATGGCTGAACAAAAAATAATGAAAAAAAATTCTAAAAAAACCGATATTAAAACGAAAGACTTAGCAAAAACCCCCGAGGAACCCTCCGACGCTATAGTTTTGGCGGGCAAGAAAGTGAATGATTTAAAAAAAGATATCCGTGATTTGGGTTTTTTGGTGGAAGACTTGGGCGACGGAGAAATCAAGATTGATATTAAAGGCCAGTAGTTTTTAGTTGGCAAACGTGAATTTGAGTGCTATCCTTTTAAGAAGGATTTTTTATTTATGAAAAATTTTTGGAAAAAATTACTCAATCCAATTCTGGCTTTGGCGCCGATGGCCGGGGTTACCGATAGCGCTTTCCGGCAGATCTGCAAAGAAAACGGCGCCGATGTGGTTTACAGCGAAATGGCCAGCGCGACAGCGATTTTTTACAATCCGAAGAAAACTTTGGAGCTTTTGGAATTTAACAAAAGCGAGCGGCCATATGTGGTGCAATTATTTGGCAAAGTGCCGGAGCATTTCGGCGTCGCCGCTAAAATCATTACCCAAAAAATCAAACCGGATGGCATTGATATTAATTTCGGCTGTCCGGCCAAAAAAGTTTTTGGCCACGGATCCGGATGCGCCCTGATGCCGCAGAAAAAACTGGCGCGGGAAATTATTTCGGCAGTTTGTAAAAATACCCAGCTCCCTGTCTCAATTAAGATTAGAGCGGGCATAGGCGACACAAGCGCTTTGCAATTTATAAAAAATATTAAAGACTTGCCTTTCGCCGCCGTAATGGTCCACGGACGGACCTATGAAGGTAAATTTACAGAAAAAATAGATTTTAAAATAATTTCCGAAATCAAAAAAATAATCCCCGATAAAATTGTTTTGGCCAATGGCAGCATCACTACTCCCGAACAAGCCTTGGAAGTTTTAAAAAATTATCCGGAGCTTGACGGTATCGGCATCGCCCGCGGAGCGCTGGGAAAGCCGTTCATATTTCAGGAAATTAAGAGTTTGCTTAATTATCATTCTGAGCGAAGCGAAGAATCCCTGCCTGCCGGTAGGCGGGTAATTAGATCCCTCGACAAGCTCGGGATGACAAATAAATACGATTTTAAATTTATCAAGCGCCTAGCTATCCGCCACACCCAACTTTTGTATAAATCCAAGGGCAAAAAAGGCATGTTTGAAACCAGGAAGCACTTGGCCTGGTATGTCAAAGGCTTTCCCGGCGCCGCGGAACTTAGGAAAAAACTAGTTTTAGTAAAAAGCGTCAAAGAAATTAAAGAAATCTTGGCAAAAAAGTAAAAACTACAAAAAATTGCATATGCAAGAATCTGTAGTATTTTGAATTTTAAATTAAGTATAAGCAAATCATTATTCTGGTATTCTCAAGAATACCAGAATGACTTATTCGTAAATTTCGACAAAAAATAAAACAGCCCCTAAGCGCATTGGCTCAAGGGCTGTTAAATATTTTAGACAAAGATAGAAATATATTTTCCGTTTTTGTCTTTTTCCGCATAAACATGAATTTTTTACCGTTTTCTATTTCCTCAGGATTGATGAAGTCTATCTTATGTAATCTGAAAAAACGATATTCGGAATCATAAGTCAGATCAGTAGCATAGAGCATTACATAAGGTCCATCCTCATAATGTTCCCTGAAATATATCTCTATCAAATAGACACCAGGATCGATTATTCCTATTGGCTTGCCATTTGGATATTTATTTATTGAATCAATAAAACTGCTAACTACAATCAGAATTATTGAAAAAATGGCTGCTGTAATAAGTATCAATGGAATACTATTAGAAATGGAATTTGTTGCATAAATTCTAGTGACCGTTGCCATTTCAATAATAGACACAAGAATCATCAAAAGTAAATATACAATAACAGCATTTTCATTTCTTTTGACCCGCTTTAATTCTTTCATGCTAAATCCTCCTTTTTTATGAATTGTTTTATTGTCAAAGCAACAACTGCCCTATTTCTAGAACACTCTATTATATCAAATAAAAACCAAATTGTCAAGTGTTTATATTCTCCGCATAAAGTGGGCAGAAATTAGGTTGCCCATTTTTGTTCTTCACTGGTATAATTAACTCATTAAATTTATGGCCACTAAGACAACCAATGACTTGAAAGTTCCACCGCAGAATATCGACGCTGAACATTCGGTGCTTGGTGCTTTGATGCTGGATAAAGACGCTATCATCAAGGTTGCCAACTTGATCCGCATCGGCGATTTTTATAAAGACGACCATAATCTGATTTATGAAGCTATGGTAGAGCTTTATGAAAAACGCGAACCGATTGATTTATTATCTTTATCCAACCGCCTGGAAGAAAAAAACCAGCTGGAAAAAATCGGCGGATCCAGTTACCTCACCGAGCTGGTTAATTCAGTCCCCTCCAGCTCCAATATCGTGCACTACGCCAAAGTGGTGCAAAAAAAATCAACTTTGCGGAAATTGATTTTGACCGCCAGCCAAATTGTGGAAATGGGCTACAATGAATCGGAAGATGTGGAAAAAATCCTGGACGAAGCCGAACAGAAACTTTTCGGCGTGTCGCAGAAATACATCAAGCAGGATTTCGTGCCCATTAAATCTATTTTGGAAGACGCCTTCAACCGTATTGATGAACTGCACAAAGGCGATCATAAATTGCGCGGCGTGCCGACCGGCTTTCCGGATATGGATTCCATCCTGGCCGGTTTTCAAAAATCCGATTTGATAATCATCGCTGCCCGGCCATCCATCGGCAAAACCACTCTGGCTCTGGACTTGGCCCGGCAGATCGGCGTCCTGGAAAAAGTTCCGGTCGGTATTTTTTCTTTGGAAATGTCCTCCGACCAGCTGATTGACAGGATGCTCGCCGCCCAGGCCAATGTGGATCTTTGGCGGCTGCGGACAGGAAGGCTCAAATCCGGCGAGGGTGATGATGATTTCCAGCGGATCGGCGAAGCGATGGGTATTTTGTCTGAAGCGCCGATCTTCATTGACGACACCGGCTCGGCCAATGTGATGGAAATGCGGACGATGGCCAGAAGGCTCCAGGCCGAACATAATGTCGGCGTGATTATTATAGATTACCTCCAACTGATGGAAGGCCGCTCCGGCGGCGATAACCGCGTTAATGAAATTTCCGAAATTTCCCGGTCGCTCAAACAACTGGCGCGCGAACTCAATATTCCAATTGTTGCGCTCTCCCAGCTGTCCCGCGCCGTGGAATCCAGAAGCCCGCAAATTCCGAAACTTTCCGATCTTCGCGAATCGGGATCCATTGAGCAGGACGCCGATATCGTGATGTTCCTCTACCGCGAAGACCGCGAGAAACCGGACACGCCCAACAAGAATATTGTGGAAATCCATATTGCCAAACATAGGAACGGCCCGGTCGGCAAATTCAGCTTGTATTTTCAGGAAAATTCCACTACCTTTAAGTCACTGGAAAAAGTGCATACGGAATGATAAATCCGAAGCGCGAAATTATAAATCAGAAACAATTTAAAAATTCAAATAGAGAAATTTAAAACAGTATTTTTTAGCAATTTAACAATTTAACAATTAGTCAATGAAATTGGGAAAGGAGAAGATGATGGGCCAGCAAGCCGCAGCAGCTGCCGGAACCGGCCGGCCAGAAACCAAAAAAGCCAAAATCAGGAGGATTTATCCGCAAACCCGTTCGCAAAGAAGGAAGTTTAACCGATCCAAACTTGGCAAAAACCGCAGACTTTTTTAAGAAAAGGATGAAAAATGAACCCAGAAATAATTTTACACCGCAATTTGATATCCTGTAAAAAACACGGGATCTGCCTGCGCTACCATTGTTTTTACTTCCGGCCCAGGGAAAAGGAAACCAGATTTAAAAAAGGCTCGGAAGTTAATTTCAAAATATTATCCAGCAGTGAAATTCTGGTTTTTGACGGAAGCGAAGAAGAATATTCAGAAATCTGGATCACTAAAAATCCGATCTCCATTGAAGTCAATCTGGGCCTGGTCGGCTCTCATTGCCGCTAACAGCCAGTCAGCCAGCCGCGTTTTATCGCAAACCGGCTGGCTTTTTTATTTTTTGTAATATAGAATAAAATTGCGCAGCGATACCAAAATTTTTAATTTTTATATTTTATTTTCTATTTTATTATGTTTCCCAAACCTTTCAAAAAACTGATTGAAAATTTCGCGGCCCTGCCGTCAGTCGGCCCAAAAATGGCCGAGCGGCTGGTTTTATATTTATTCAAGCAGGATAAAAGCAAACTCAAGGAATTTTCCGAAAACCTGCTGGCAATCCAAGATCTCAAGTCATGCCAGCGCTGTTTCAATATTGCCGAGGGCGACCTGTGCGAAATCTGCAAAGACCTCCAAAGGGACCAGAAAACCATCTGCGTAGTGGAAGAACCGCTGGACATAATTTCCATTGAGCGGACCGGGACATTCAAGGGCCTCTACCACGTTTTGGGCGGAGTTATTTTTTCCGGCAAAGACGAAAATTTAAAAATCGCCGAACTGATGAAAAGAATCCAAAAAGATAAGCCGGAAGAAATTATTTTAGCTACCAATCCGACCACCGAAGGCGACGCTACGGCTTTATATCTCAAGAAAAAATTATCGGCTTATCCGGTAAAACTTACCCGCTTGGCCCGGGGCCTCTCTACCGGCGGCGATATTGAATATGCCGATGAAATTACTTTGAGTTCGGCGCTGACCAACCGAAGAGAATTAAAATAAACCCGTCATTTGCAAGCGACGGGTTTTTATTTTTTAAAATTCCATCCCCCTACCCATACTTCTTCTTATAGTCTTTGTATCTTTGGTAGCCTTTATAGCTTTTGTATTGGTCAAAGAGGTCCTGGGTTTTTTGGTCCAAGTAAAGGGTTCTTTCTCTTTTGGAAAGCTTTTTGTATTTATTGTAGATGGCTCTGAGGTTCTGATACTGGAGCAAATCGGATTTTTTGAGTTTTTTGGTTTTTTCGTAGGCAGCTTTATCCTTAGGATGGAAGTATTGCTTTTTTAGGCTTTGGTAGGTTTTGTAGCCTTCGGTATTATGATTATTATGACTGCAGGATTGAGAAAGAATTGGAGTATCGGTGCAGTCGCTGGGAGTTCTGGAAATTAATTTCCTAGTTTGAGTATTATTGGATTGGCAGGAGCTCCAGGGGGTATAGGTTATGGTAGTGCAGGTAGGCAGGGTATGGTCAACACTGAAAGCAGTTGCCACTTAAGCAGCGGAAACATGGCCGCCGGCATTGGTGACGGTGATAGAGCAGTTGGAATAGGTGCCATCAGCAAGAGTATTAAAACTTATAGTGTTACTTCCAATATCAGCTGTCTTATCGGATGATGAACAATCGCCGCCATAAGTGATATCTCCAGCTTCGGAGGAAGTGAAAGTGTAACTGGGAGTGACATCGCTGGTGGGAGTAGTTACTGGATTTGTTTCCAGGAGAACTGGAGTCATGTTGAGTGTGGCTTTGCCAATTGTCACATTATAAGGAGGTACATAATATGCTGAAGAAAAATACATTAACCCAGTTTCGTTCAGACTCAAAACAGTTTGTCCATAGCCCCACTTATGTCCATTATCAGGTTCAGGACCAAGTATAGCTTTCACATTCTTAAAAGGTCCCCAGGGGTAGGAAGATTCTCTAATTAAAGCTGCACCAAACTCATCAGATAGCATAAGATATTTCTGTAAGTAAGAGTCATAATAAACCGAAATTGTATATGATTCATAGAGTATTCCCCACCAAGTAAATGTATCCGTTATTTTTATAGCACTATTTATATTCGAAGACCATATTGGTCCGGTAGGAACATTATTTACATCATATTGGTAACCCGAGAGATACTCATATTTTGATAAATCTAAAATTGAGTCTTTGTCATAAGGTACTCGTGCAACATATATTCCAGGACTAGTTGATTTTCCATCAGCTGATGTCCCATAAACATATTGATAACCTTCAACAGCAATAGGTAAAAAATTACTGTCGCCCATTTTACAATTATCAATTTTGGGAGTACCGGACCATTTTGCAGTTGATTCCTGCCAAGTCTGGCCATCATCATCCGAATAAAAAATAATTGATTCATGGACATCAGGGTCACCTTCTCCAAAGTGTCTTTTGGCGGCGGATCTAAACATCCGTCCGTCTATACTGGTTCCTCCAAAAAGCGTATACTTATATCCGCCCGCTGCCGGTATCAAATCCTTAACAATCCCAGTATTTTCATCAACATTCCAACTATCCAGATCGATGCAATCTTCATAATTAGTATCATCAGCCCAAGCCAATGAATTGGTA
>Ga0172368_10002374_pt1 | contig 24091 bp, 15 predicted proteins | sample Lak11m_FD_114540 | JGI IMG/M metagenome (GOLD analysis project Ga0172368, IMG submission 114540) | Freshwater microbial communities from Kabuno Bay, South-Kivu, Congo - kab_022012_11m | ecosystem: Environmental > Aquatic > Freshwater > Lake | place: Democratic Republic of the Congo: South-Kivu...
AATTTTCGAGTTCTTTATCAGTCAGTTGAAGTTTCGAGCGCTGGCTTAAAAATGGCATATTATTATATTAGCGCTCTTTACTAATAAATATTGTTATGTTATTTTGGAATTGTTATACTAGTGCTAAAAATGTGAGTGCGGAAATCTCATTATGCTGAGCTGGGGGTAAACCTAATTCCCTTAATATTATTTGTGCGGTTTCAATCTTACCAATAACCATCATCTCCTATGTTTTTCAAGATCCATTTAAAGTTCTAACTTTTCTCCATACAATATTATCGATTTGCTCAAGTGTTGGAGTATCAGGTAATTGTCTTACATTTTCTCCAAGCTCCGTAAGAACCGATAAAGGAGGTAAAGGCATGGCTCTGAGCTCTGTGGCACTTACCTGGGTGTTTCCATTCGATATTCTAAAGTACCTATCCAAAATTGAACTATTCAATAGAGCAGCCAACCCCAGTGCCTCTGTTTCAGTCAAAATACCGCCTTTCCGATATATGTAGTTCAGATGATTTTCTATACCTATAACATTGTATTTCAGATGTCCTTTTAATAGCGGAGCAGCAGTCAGTCGTCGATCCTGTTCTTTTGCGCTGAATCTACGTAAAAGTACAAAAGTCGAGTCTTCAAGAAGGAGCTTTCGATTACGGGTTAGTTCATTATCTTTTATAAACTGGTATTTTTCTTTTCCGTGATTGTTACCATTTGCAGGCCATTGTACCTTCATAGCGCTAACATTTTGCATCCAAAGCAAAGGAACAAGGGGTTCCTCGTATGCATTATTGCCTAAAGGGATGAACTCTGTAGCCCTGAATGGCACCACGGGACCAGTTGAAATTTCCATACCGTACTTATGTAATTTTCCTTTCCAGCCATCTACGATGTTGAGAATGTTATCATCACTGTCGTCAATTGGCAGCCTAAATATAATATCTCCATTATACTTCAACAATGCCTTTCTAAGAGGTACTGGATTTGTTCTGACCTCTTCCAAATCATTTTTGCCATTACTTTGGGAGATCTCTACAATCCTGTTTTTTCCAGCCTTACGCGCTTTAAGGATAATATTTTCCTGTAACACCAAATCCTTTCGGAAGGCATCCTTTCTGGATTCAAAAATATGCACTCTTTCGGGGCTCATTATTTCAAAAAAACATTTCCTGAAAGCCTTAAAATAAGGGCCGGATGTGTAACTACGGGGTGTAATAAATATCATAAGACCCTTATCCTTCAATAATTTCGCACTCATTCCCATGAAAAGGGAATAGATGTTAGGTTGACCATGAACGAACTCATTGGCCACCAATACCCGTGGATCTTCCTTTGCTATTTTAAAGTATGGAGGGTTTCCTATTGCAAGATTATAGGCTATAGGCTCTCGACTACTTAGTATTTTCCCAGCAACTAGAATAAAATCTTCTTTAAAAATGTTGAATTTAAGATTTACACCCCGCTGATTTAGCCAATCATGAGTATATTCAAAGGATTTGCACAGATAACTGGCAAGTGTTGGGTCATTTTCATAAGCATCAACTTCTATCGTTTTTACATCATCATTCTGTGCCAACATCTCACAAACAGAACATGATAGAATACCTGTGCCTGCCCCTGGATCGAGGATTCTAAAGGTTTCTTCAACATTATCCTCAGAGGCAAGCATTGCCATAAATCTTGCAATTCTTATTGGCGTGAAGAACTGTCCACTCTTCTTTCTGTAATTTGCATCTGAGCTATTTATATATATTTCCGCTTTATTCTCACAAAACTCTGATGGTGTCAATTGCTTTTCCCTGTCTCCTGTAATATTGTTGTGGTGAGCAATGTTATAGCCATTTTATTCCCTCATGATTACCTTAAACTAAATAGAAGTTTTTAATTCTTTCCTTTAACATTCGGATGATCTTAACGCTGAGTTTCTATTAAATCCTTTGTTTTGTCCTCCCTATTTATATTTTATCAGCGTTTCAATCTTAGCACTATGATCTTTATGCCGATTCAAGATACCCATACGGATGCACACATCCCCCATCCGAGTATCCAGGCGCGGTCTTACTGGGATTATTAATGTATTGGCTCATATAGAATAGGTGTGAAATTAATCAGCAGACGTACCGCTGCCAGTCTGTGGCCGACAGGAAAGATTTATAAACTTAGTTAATTTATTGTATTTATGGTTGAAACACAGAAGGAGTTATCTAAATGGGATCCTCTTGCATATTCAGCGACACCAGAACTAGTCGGTGCCACAATTAAGAGACAGATAAAAAACATTTTAAAATCTTATACTGGATGGTATGATCCTCTATCTGAACTAATTCAAAATGCTCTTGATGCTGTAGAGGCGAGAAAGAAGTTAATGGAGGAAGTTTATGTCCCAAGCATCTGGATAAAAATAGATATGCGAAACAACTTAATTTGTGTTACTGATAATGGAATCGGATTTAAAGAACAAGAGTTCAAGAACTTTCTTGCTCCGAATGTTTCTTTCAAAACAGGAGACACAAGAGGAAATAAAGGTGTAGGAGCAACTTATTTAGGATATGGATTTAATTTTTTGCAGATTGGAACAAAAACCAATGATTATAGATTTATTGGGGTTATAAAAGGTGGTCGAGAATGGGTTGAAGATGAAGCGAATATAAAAACAAGACCTGAAATTCAGGAAGAAAAAGAATCTTTACATGAAGCATTCCAGGAAATTGATAAGGGTTCAAGTTTTGTTCTAAAATTTATTGGAAATTCTATACGTCCTAAAGATTTAACCTGGGTTGGTGCTTCAAATGCAGAACAATGGGAAGTGGTTTTAAGATTAAAGACGCCTCTGGGTGGCATATATTTTGACAGAGAATGTTCGCTTAAGCTTTGTACTCTAACGGTTATTGATGAATCAGGAAAAGAAACTAAGAAAAAATTAGAAAATTGCACATATCTGTTTCCTCATATGGTAATCTCTTATTGCAAAAATTTAGATGAAATACGAAATAAACAACAACAATTAATTGCTAATGGAAAAGATGCATCAAAGCTCCCTGATCCCTTCTATAAATTAAATGGTCTTTACAAATTATGGACTGCTAATGATATTATTTCAAAAAGTGCTGGTGTAAATATAACATTAGAAGCTACAGACATAGAATTAATAAAAAAATACAATGTTACATTATATAGTTTCTTCTGTTATTCTACTGATTTATGGAATAAATTTAATGATGAAATTATTAAACTGAGGAAGAATGGTAGGATTTTAAGAGGAGGCCTTCAATTAGCCACAAATAACATGCCGCAAGGCGATCTACTAACGATTCCTTTAACCAAAAATATCGGATATCAGAATGTGACACATTCTGTGGTTCATTTTAAAGAAGCCGACCCCGATCTGGGAAGAAAAGGGTTTCAACCGGAATTAAGAATTCTAGCACTAAAAATTGCTGCGTCATCTGTTAAATCATTTGTGAATTGGAAGACATTATTAAGAAAAGATACTGGGGCTTCGCCAGATATTGTAGCAGAAAAAGAAATATATGAATGGATAAAAGAACAAGAAGAACATGAAAAAGAAAAACCGTTAACTATTTGTAGGACGGATTTGTTTCTTCCAACGAAATAACCGTCTATTACTTCTGAACCACTAAATGAACAAGATGTAATTTCATTATTCAATCAACTATTAGCAGGAGGAGTCATTAGAGGTATCAAAATAATGTCAACTAATTCCCATCAAAAATATGATGGAGTATATAAATTTTGGCTAAAGAAACCTTTTGAAAATCACATTTTTGATAAGAACATAAATCCTTTAGGAATTGAAGAAAGCAAAATTACAGACGAATTTATTTCAGCACCAAATATATTAGAATATAAATACAATTTTGATGCATTATTGGAAGAAATAGAAAAAGGAGAAAAAACAGAAAGAGAAATTAAATTAGTAATAGCGTGGGATATGGGAAAAGATTGGGGAAAAAGATATGAAATAACGCCTTTGCTTCATTTCAGCAATGTTCATCATAGACCTTTTCATGGTGCAACACATATAATAAAGAATCAAAATACGGGAGATTTGATTTTTTATGCAATAATTTTAAAAGAATTGATAGATTATATAAATGATGTCGAAAGAGTTCAAGCTTATCAAGAACAGACTTATATGAGCGAAGAATAACACCTAATATTCAAGTCTTAAAGAGTTGTTCTGAATTTCTATCGTTTCTTAGAACATTAGAACAAGCGTGGAAAGCAACCACGTAACTACCAACACGAATTGTAACAGTCTATAAAATTTATTCTGTGTTCAAGAATATGGGATTGGTCATATTCTTATTAATGAAAGGGTCGGAGAAAGGATTTGAAATGTCGGGTTAGCTTGCGATGATGGAATTATGAAATCAGTAGATCAAATGGAACTCTAAGATAGTCTAAGAAGCCAGAGGCGGGGGACCAACTCGCATAACAAATAAAATAACAATTCAAACATAATTATTAAATTTAATAAAAATTATCGTTTTCAAACATCTGAAACTTGCATAACTCTGAATGCAGGTGTATCTTTGTTAAGCTTTATTTTGTCGAAATATTGAACCTCAAATTTATCTGAACGCTTCCATAGCTCATCCATGAGCGGGCGAAGCATTGTATATACTTTCTTAATTTTAGGTAAAATATTTTCAGGATTTCCGCTGAGTACATTCCTTCTGATTTCTTGAACTATCCTTGCTGCTGTATAGGATTTTATTGCACTCTCTTCACTAAGATACATAGATGGCATTATCTCACTTATTACACTGAATATTTTCTTCATGTCGTCTACGTTTCGAGGGTGTTCTACAAAAGGTATCCTGATTGTTCCGGTATCTGTATTCACTTCTCCTTCAGATTTTACCCACCAGGTCCTTATATATCGTGGATCTCTGGCACTTGTCCCACTTCTTACAATTCTTCTGGAAAGCTCCTCATCAATATCTTTGTAGGTATCAACCGTTTGTTCGTTGAGATATTTTTTTGCTTCAATAAGATACATGATCCATGCCACAGCATCAGAGAAGAGTTCAGAAAAACTTTTCCATCGGAGTAAATTTGTTTCAATCGGCATCTCTCGACATACTTTAATTACAAGCTCTGCAAATTGAACCTTGAGTGGTCTGTAAATCTCTCCTTTTCCCAAAAGAATCTCAACATCCTTCAGATCCTTGAGTAATTTATAATCAGTTTCTATGCTGATTTCCATTATGGATGTTTCTTGTTTTTTCTTATAATGCAGGGTTGCATCCAAAGGAAAACATACCACTTTTCCATCTCTGCCTGCTGCAATCAATACTTCCTCTCCTGCCTTAAGATATCTTAAGTGTATCGATGATGTTTCAATAGATGCATAATCTCCAATAGTCAATAATTCTGGGGACGGCTTTAGCAGAATTTCTTTCATACTGATGACTGTCGAATCTTGTATACCATCTTCAAAAACAACTTCATAATCATATACCTTCTTTTCAATATCGAGAAGAAGGAATGGAGCCGTATCCGTTTCTTTAAGAAATGCCACTGGTCTGGTGAAACGCTCTGTAATCCTTTTCTCAACAATCTCTCTGATTTTATCCAGATTCTTTCTACTGCCTACGAAAATAATCTTGTCTATATGGCTGTTGTAAATATTAAAATTAATTGACGGTGATTCTGTGGAAATCACCGTGTGTTTTTTGCCTGAATCCAGCGCAAGTCTGGATCTTGATTTCAACTCTTCTGCCCAAGGGAATACCGCGATTTTCCCGCTTCGAATATCTTCCTCAAAACCATCATTCATTAAAAGTTTTTTAAATCCATTTGTATCATATGGGTGAACAACAAAAGTTAAAATTGAACTCTCATCGAATTTTTCAATCTCATTTCTTGCAAGTTTAATTTCTTCATTGAACAAATAGCTGCGTTTACCCTGGCATTCTCTGAAAAAATCATTTTGCACATTCATTATGTCAGTATAAACGCCATGATCAATCCTTTCAATATGTGCCATCACAAGATCGAATGTAAATTCTCTTTGTTGTCCTCTTGCAAAAACTTCATACTTGCTGTAATCCCCTATAAGATCAAGAGGGGTTTTTCTCATATCTCTGAAATATTGCATAATTTTTTCTTTTAAACTGTAATCAGGCCATTTTATCTTCTTCAGTAAAGGATCAATTTCATCAAACAAATTATCAATCTCGTCGACATTCGCATATATCATATCAGGTAATTTTCTATAAGTCGGCTCGGATTTTCTGAGAGAAGAACAAGGGTTTGGATATTTTGACTCAAACCACCCACTACCAAAAAGGATATCCAGCCTTTTTTCTGTATCCCATGTATGGATGGATATGGGGGCAACCTTATTCATAAATCCGGAATGAAGATGACGAAGCTCCCTTTGAGACGAGAATAGAAGGGTAACTATATCTGCTTCTTTGGTATCTTTCAAGAAATTTATCAGATTATAACTTTTTTCTCCCTGATAAATTATATCTTTTATGAAATTGTCCACATTTTCGAAGATGACCGCATTAAAACCTGATTTTTTAAGAAGATTGAACAATACATCAGGTTGGATGTTCTCAGAAAAGAAAATTATTCTGATGTTGCCCATATCTTCTTCGGCATCTAGGTGGGAAATTATACTTCTATGAGTTATTTTACTGGAGGGGATATGAACCATTTTTAAAGAAGATAGAACCTCAAGTTCCCAGTTTTTAAGATACTCGAGTATACCGCTCCGCTCATATTTTTCTGTTATCTGGACATCAAGTGGTGCATTTTCATTCAATATTTCTTCCCTATCAATCCCTTCTTTTCTTGTGATTATTCGGTATATGGAACCAGGACCCCATGTTTCATCGAGTTCTTTATTGAGATGATTTTTACATATTCTAAGTGTGCTCTCATCGCATAGGGATTCATGTATTTCTCCTGTCCCGATAATTCTGATTTTGATATGTATTTTTTTTGTTTTCCGAATGATATTTTTATCAATGCATTTGAAAAGGATATCTCTTAAACTGTCCTGCTTTGAAATCTCCGATTCATTCAGGAATAATATATTTTTAAAAACTGTATTTATCGCAGGAAAAGAGAAGCCATCTCCATTTTCCATTGTCCTGCCCACTATTGCTATTTTTCCATTCGTATTGAGCACATATTCTGAGGCCATTATGGACAGGAAACGCACATCTTTCCAGGGCCATGTGATTAGAAACTGTCCCGCCGGTCTGGTACATACCCATTCAAGGTATGCATGCTCCAGTGTATTAGGTTCAACACCCCAGAAAATGCGGGTCTTTTTTAACTGCTCATCATTTACCATTGCAGGAAGTGTAAGAAATTTTTCGTGATGACTCAAATCAAGAAAATTCCTGAATTTTGTTCCGCATGTCATGCATTGTAAGGTTTCATTATCACCCTCAAGAATTCCACCTTCTTTATGTGGTTCATGACATCTCCGGTTAGGACATGTTGGAAAGAAATGGTAGTATCTCCGTTTCACACACTACTGCTCCCATATCTTCAGCAAAATAGTCTCTATCTGTTGAGCTATCTCAGAATCATTTACCAGCAAGCCCATCTCATAGTTTTTTATCATTCCACTCATTGTGAAATTAGCTGAACTCACCAGAGCAATTTTTCTATCCACGACCATGACCTTCGCATGCATGGTTACATCAGTAACTCCAATTATTCTGATGTATGGATATTCATTCTCAAGATATCTCAGTTTTTGTAGAATCTCAGGCATTTGATTATTCGGCGAATTCATAATTACCCTGACGTTAACACCCCTTGCAAGGGCATGATGTAAGTGTTCAATAATCTCATAACTGGAAAGTATAAAAGCAGTCATTGTTAGTTCTTTCTCAGTGGAATCTATCATTTCCATTATCAGAGACCCCACCGAACGAACCCCTTCCCCTATCCATCGGTATCCTCCAACCACTACGGATATATCCTGTCTCACTCAATCACCAATGATAAGATGCCTGTCCAGCCACATATTTCTGTGCTCACAGGAGGTTTCTGAAATCAGAAGGCAGCTATGGCAGGCAGCGCCGTTGCAATTTTTTTCAGTAAATCTCTCCTCGCCACACAATGGATCATTGGAACACAGGGATATTGAATCTACAGCTCCCCTCAATATCTCATCAAAACTGCTTACTGTTCCTGTAAGTCCTCCCATTCCTCCATCCTCGCCGCCCATTGTTGTGTAAATGAGGATTCCCCCTGCCATCCGTCCTTCCGGATTATCAAAATAAATCCTCTCTCTCAGTGCAGATGAAGAATAACCAGAATACAGGGAAAGCGTTCTTATAAGAGCATGGCAGAGTGTATGCCACCACACAAACACTGGGTTTCTTACATCACCTCCTCTGAAAATATCAACGATCGAGGAATCCGGTTTTGCAATATCCCACTCATTCACAGCAGGAATAGGAATGTTTAAAGGGTTTTCTGAAGCAGTTATGAATATGCCTTCAGATAGAGATTCAAAGCCTGGCAGCCATTTCTCCCCCGAAGAAGGTACTGTAACTTGTATGGATACAACAGGATTTGACCCTGTTTCATCTTTTGACATTATATATGGCATTCTTCTGTATCCTTTCTGTACGGTTACAGTTCGCAGCACATCTATTCCAGCAATCCTGAATATCAATTTACCTGACGGTAAAATTGTGGTGAATTCTTTATATTTTTTCATTGAAAAATTACAACTCTCGCTCGTGTATCCAGTTTCGGACGCATTAAGAAGGCTTCTGAACTCCTCCTGAAGCATATCTTTGTATTTATTGGTGCCATCTTTTGGGAGAATACTTCTATAAAGATTGAGGAATTCTTCCCAGCCCTTATTTGATATATATCTGTCTATAATATCACGGGTTTCACCGAGAATATCATTTTTTTGAAGTTTTTTTTCAAGGCCCTTTCTAAAATGGACTTCATCCAGTTCTTCTACATCTTCAAGACTATTGAGAAGACTGATTACAGTTTTTCCCTGAATAATACGGGCTACTTTGGTATCATATTTCGGTATAGTGAGGAGGGTTAAGACTTCAGGAATTCTAAGGTTTGTTGCCTGCCGCTGGATAACTGTCATATCACTACCGCATCGTCTTGGTCTCCACGGCTGAGAATATTCTCTCTCCGGAAATCTTTCCGTACACTTCCAGTTTCTCCCATATACATCACCCATTGTTATTTTATTATGACATGTAGGGCATTCGATGTCTATATTTCTCACAGAACTTCCCCCGCCATGCCAGTAGAACCATCCCGGGCAATTTATTTCTTTTTCTTTTCCATGGATAGCCCATTCCCAGGGTATATCATCCATATGTCCTTCCGGGCATGCAATTATGAACCTGACAGGTTCTCCGGTATTGCTGCACACTGGACATTTTCCACCTTTATTTTCCCCATTGTAAAGAACTGATTTTTGATGTTTTTTAATGTCTGTGCATATCCGCCAAGCCGGAAACTCCCCTGTTCTATAAATATGCGTGGCTTCATTCTTATTAAGGGAAGCATTTGTTGGAAGAGCAAATATTCTTGCACCATTTACAAGGTATGTCATTCTTATATCTGGAATTTCAAATTTTTCCAGAAGTGCTTGACTGAAAAGTTTTCCCAGACCTATATCTGGGGTCAGTATGACTCTGGGTCCATATCTGCCTTCCATTATGGCTCCTGGCCCGTATGTCGTAACAAACTGTGATCTTCTTATGTGCTGAATGTTATCAGTCATACTCACACCTGAAAACCTGTTGTTTCTTCAACATCTCTCAGGGATTGGGGAGCATTATGATAAACAATCTTCTTTCCGGCGTGTTTATGCACAGGATCGCCAAGTACAACATCTTTTTTAGGGTCTCCATACATAACATATTCGTTGAATACCAGCGATGTTTTGCACAATTCCGCAATCTTCTTCCATCTTTCAATCTGGCTCTTAACATAATTTTCAATTTCAGATGCTGTCCTGCCCTGTTTTACATATTCGGGCTGTCTGCCGAACCTTTTTTCAAATAGTTCAATAACCTGTCGAATATCTTTTTCAGAATCCACTCCTATCACAGCATCTCCATCATTATTATCCCACCACTTCACTTGAGGTCTGCGTACATTTCTGAGGTATGCCACCGCTGCTGGACCCGATGCCCTTCTAAGTGCTCCTTCAGAAAATGGAGATACAGATACAGGCTCAACATCCAGATATATTCTGTGGTGATAACTGACAAACATCTCGTAGTGACTCATGTCTCTTGGTCTACTGGCCCTCAGAGACGTCAGAACAAGAGCACCATAATTCCTTCCAACACGACCGGTGGCCTGAATATACGCTGAAGTTGTTTTGGGCTGGCCATGAACCACCATGAGTGAAAGGTGAGGGATATCTACACCAGTACCGAACATGGATGTGGTAAATATTGCATCTGGATTCCTATCTACAGGGGTTTTTACATTTTCGAGTTCCTTCAGAATTGATGGAAGACGCGTTGAATCTATGCGACTTGAAAGCTCCATAGTCTTTGATATATCTATGTCTCTTGCAACTGAACTCTCAGTAATTTTTCTCAGGCGTTCTACTATGTCCTGTCTGTAAAGGGCAAGAGAGCCGCCAAGCTCCCTTATTGCATTGAAATACCCGACGATAGTCCAGAAATGATCAGCATGTTTGTCGTGTATCATATTTTTTCCTGTACTAAGAATCCTTGACCACATCCTGATCAACGGTGTATGGGCTCCTCTTCCGGGAGCGCATATTCCAATATAAAGCCTTCCCGGTTTCTCTTCATTCCATGCCGTCTCCGAGGAAGGATATCGCATAAAAAAGTTACCCTCTATTTTCATACCATGAGGTGGAAATTGAAACAGTTCTCTCGCGAACAGGGATTTTATCTGAGATGCTGCATGTTTTATTGTTGCAGTTGATGCAATATGCTTCGGGACCCTACTTCCTGAAGTGCACAATGCATCAACAATAGTCTCATAAAGACCAAACATACTACCCAATGGACCATCAATCAGGTGAAGTTCATCCTGAACTATCAAATCTGGAGGAGAAAATGGGGTAACCGAAACAGACATTTCCTCTTCTTTGCATCTGCCGGCGGGATTCTGTCCTTTCGGCCAGAGATCATCTCTATAATACCCGTAACATGCACTATATTTCTCAACATTGCCAAATATCGATGCAGCTCTGGGTTCAAAGGCCAGTCGGGCAATCTTGTCGGCAGTACCAACGATCACCGTCGGGCATCTCCTGTAAACCTGTTCATCCACGGTATATGCCGGAATCGGAATTCTTGTTCCTCCGGTAAATGGGCTTTTGACTTTTCTTACATACAAGTTATCTGGAAGTTTTTCTCGATCATCCGGTACAATATTGAGTGGCACACCTTCTTTCCACCGAGGCCCTTTATTAAGAGTACAGGACGGATCCGGGCAGTATATTTCGAAATCCCCTTCTTTGACAGTATTTTTACTTTTTGGCTCAATCACTGGGAAATAACCCGGTCTTGAGGCTCTGAATGAAGCGATAATAAGATTCATGCCATTTTTATTTGCGTCTTCTATAATTTGATGGGAGAGGTTTTCAAAGTCCTTTTCATCAATTCTTGCATTACAATTTATGGTAAGGCTCACGGTAAAATGCCCAGCAGAGTGATTTTCAGCAGTAACCGTTGCTTCCTTTACGTTCATCTTTCCGTCTTTTGTGTCAAGTTTTTCGAAAAAGTTTTCCACCGATTTCATATTTGCATCGGTTTTCAGGACTAAATGTATGGTCTGTTTTCCCTCGGCCATTCCTCCATCTGGAATTGAAAGCAAAGCTCCACAGGCAGGGCATGCTGTCAGCTGGGCAGGTTCTCCAGCGTCTTTAGCCTCACCTCTGAGTGCCTCTATGGCACCATAACCCTGACCAAGAAGATTATTAGGAGTAACACCACCACCAACCCATAATCCAGTGGAAAATCTCAGTGAGCCATATATGAAATCATCCCCAATGTCGCATTTTATGGGTCTCCAGCCTATCTTTCCATTATCTATCTGAACTCTCAGGTATTCGGCGGCTGTAACCATCTGGACAGTTCTTCTGAACTGCTGGACGGTGAGAAGCCTTAAAGTATAACGGGATATTACCGCTGTTCCTCCACCTGTTCTGATGATAGAATCCGTACTGGACGCCAGAGCTTTTCTGCGTCTAAGAGCCATTGCAAACGCCATAATGGCAAGATAAGCCTCTGTTTTGCCTCCTCCTGTAGGTATCCATAGAAGATCGGCTACGTTTCTATAGTTTGAATTTTCGTTAAATATTGGTTCTATATTCATGATGAAAAATGCAAGCTGAAATGGCCTCCAACTGAACTCATCACCTTTTTTTTTCCATTGATTCTGTTGCCATATAACTCGGTTGGCAAAACAAAAAGATAGTCTGACATCTCTATCCTTTTTTATAAGGTCTATTCCTGAGAGAAGTCTCTCATTTGCTATCTTCTGAGAGTTTACAATTTCTTTTGCGGCATGCAATTCGTCACCCGTAATATTGTTCAATGATGTATTATTTTCTTCCATCCATTTTCTGTACGCCGTGCAAATCGATGAAAGGTTTTTGTCGATTACATCATCGTTCCACATCTCGGAAAGCTGGTAAGCAGAGAGAACGGGAGGGTCATAATATTCAGACATCCAATCAAATTCCGGAGATGGTATTGCATAGAGGGGTACGAATTCTGTTCTTATATCAGGTGCCAGAAATTTACGGCATTCACTATCAGATGCACAATCCGCCCAGATCGAGGGAAAATCTATACGACTTTTCCCGGCACATTGTTCAGGATCCACATCCTTCCAAAATACTGCGCACATGTGACCTCGGGCCAGAGAAGGTCGTTCCCTATAAAGAAATTGAAGGGTTGCATCTTCTATACTTTCTGGTACTTCAGCCTTCTCCGAGATTAGACGAACACCTTCAGGCAATTTTATTCTGACGGATGGCTGGAATAAGCAACATGAAGTAACGGGCCTGTTTTTTCCATCAGGATGCAGGTCATTTATAAGTTTAACAGTAACAAAGGTCTTTTCTCCACTTACTTTCTTCCTTATTGCCAGAAATATTTCACCATCATCTTTTGAATATGCAGAAATTTTAGTATACTTACTGCCATCGATATCAGCCAGCTTCAGGTCTCTTATCACATAATTTGATTCGCGTTTCCACTCCTCACCCTCTTTTTCCACATCAGGATGATAACGCCCCCACGTAACGCATAGTTTCATTGAAGGATCTTTACCCTCAAGACGAAAGGAAAGTCCGAACGACCTGATTTTTGAGCGCGGATCAAGAGCAGGGGATATCCCAGAAAGAATCTCAATGTCTACAAGATCATCCTCAGATGTGCCCCCACCTGCGCTGAGCTCGGTGGCGTCTTCGCCTTCATCAGGTTTTTCTCCTTTCCATCTTTGTGGGATGATTACTCCCGTTAGATATTCATCGTATGGATCATCGTGTAGCGTTTCTTCAGCACCACCTCTTGGACCGAGAACTTCTTTTATGAGCTCGTTTACGAATACTTCCCTCATGATCTCTGATTTCCTTCTATTTTTATTCACAGTATTTTTATAGGTAAAAGTAATTATTAGACTTTATACTTTTTCTCAAGAATAGGCTGTTTGTATTTATACTTACATTCTTAGTAACTAGCCTATTATAGGCTTATTCTTGGAATTCTGCAGAACTATATAGTCCCTTCAAAATACCTGATAACTTATATCTATTAAAATTATATTAAGATCTACCGGAGTTCCATAAGAAAAAACTGATATGACAAGAGACAACTGGACAAGAGATGAATTGATTGTTGCATTCAATTTATACTGCAAAATACCATTTAGGAAAATCACTTATAAAAACCCTGAAATAATGAATTTGGCTAAAACAATAGGAAGAACTTCTTCTGCCGTTGCTCTTAAATTAGTAAACTTCGCCCGCCTTGATCCAGAACTTCAAAAAAGGAAGATTGCTGGAATGAGTCATGGAAGTAAGAGCGAAGAAAAAATTTGGAATGAATTTCATGGTAATTGGGAAGAGCTAGCTTTCGAAAGCGAGCTTTTGCTTGCCAGATTTAAAGGTGAGTCAATTGAAAACTCTGCTAAGATAAATCTGGATAATATACCCAAAGAGGGAAAAGAAAGAGATGCAACAATAAAAGCAAGGGTTAATCAAAATTTCTTTAGGTCGGCTATTCTTGCATCATATGATAATAAATGTTGCATAACGGGGATTTCTATACCGGAATTATTAGTAGCAAGTCATATTGCCCCATGGTCAAAAGATGAAAGGAATCGTTTAAATCCGCATAATGGGCTTTGTCTCAATTTACTTCATGATAAAGCGTTTGATAGGGGATTAATAACCATAGCGGAAGACTATACAATCAAACTGTCAAGTGCGATAATGGCCTATGGGGATGATGAAGCTATAGAAAAGTTCTTCTTGCCTTATAATAATCGTTCTATATTTTTACCTAATAAATTTTTACCAGATAGATATTTCCTAAGATACCATTATGAAAATATTTTTATAAAAAATGAATAACTTAAATTAATAATACTTGTTCTATTAACTAGTTAACTAGCTGAGAATAAAATAAATGCAAAAATAGAACTACAATCAGGCTCCTTTAATATTAAATTAAATGAATGCAGTTATAGAACCTTCGGAAAAGGAATTTTTTGTAAATGGCCTCCTTGAATGGTATAAAAGAAACGGTAGAGACTTTCCATGGAGGAAGACACCCGATCCGTATTGTATCTTGATCTCGGAAATATTGCTTCAAAAAACACGGGCTGAAAATGTCGTTGCGGTGTTTAACAGGTTTATTGCAAAATACCCCGATGCAAAGAGACTAGCCGCTGCATCCAATAGCGACTTGAAAAATGAGATAGAAACTCTTGGCTTGCATAGCCAGCGAACAACTCAACTGCAGGAGCTGGCAAGGGTACTGGTTGAGAACTATCAAGGAAATGTCCCAGATAATAAGAAAGAACTCCTGGAACTTCCCGGAGTTGGCATGTATATTGCAAACGCTGTGCTATGTTTTGCTTTCGGTTACGACGTCCCGTTGCTAGAAACTAATATCGGTAGGATTATCGAAAGGGTTTTTTCGGTCAAAGTGACAGGCGAAGAGAGAAAAAAACCCAGGGTGTGGGAGATTATTGCATTATTTATCCCAGTAGGGAAATCAAGGGAATACAACTACTCTTTGATAGATTTCGGAGCTCTTGTCTGTACCGCTAGAAATCCCAGACATAATTTATGCCCATTGACTGGAATCTGTGACTTTTACTTAAGTATTAAATAAATAAACAATCTGTCCTCTACCTCTCGGTATAGAAAATCTAAAAATAATTTTTGGAGTTTCCCTTTCAAATTATTTACAGTACCTTCCAAAAAATAAAAATGCGCATAGTCTCATGAGATAATACATCGGGATGACGAGGAGAATAGCCAGATAGAACGTTGCATGTACATCCCAAAAATATATAGAATTATTTATTTAGATCCGTATCATCCAATATCTTTTGGATTTCCTTTTTCCCGAGGTCCCTTACGCCTAGCCTCATAAGATACGCATTCATTCTTTGCATGAGATTTTCGATAAATGGTGAGTCTATCGTTTCGATGCATCTCATTTTTCCGTTCTTCAATCTTTCTTTCAGTAATTTGAGTTTTATGGGGGATATATGTTCAAATCTGCATATTAATCCGGTTTGTAAATCTAAAGCATAAGGAAGATAATGAATAGATCCTTTATTATTTATTATATAATCTCGTGCAGAGTTTTCATTCACTAGTTTCTCTTTTTTCCTGAATGTTTCATCGAATGGTTCGGCCTTTAGCAGGAGAACACTTTCTATTTTATTAGCTTGACATAAATCGCATAGTGGGGTTACTACAACAAAATACTCCTCCCATTGATTGACTATAATGTCTCCGGTCCATATTGTTCCCGATAATGGCTGTTTATATCGTTCAAACCTGTGAAATGCCTTTAATTTTTTTAAATCATTCACTTGGATGGGAGCACCCCCTGTTAGCTTGGTTATATAGCCTGATAGCGAGGTAAAAAATTCTTGATTGCAATTCAGTTGTCTTTTCAAAACTTTTCCAAAGAGTTCGATTATATCCTGCTCCCTTGGAACATGTGATAAATCCTCCGGTTGCTTCATGATTTCTATCAGAGCCTTTAATCCGCCTGCTTCGAGATCATAAATTGCCCATTGAGCAGTACCCATATTTTTCTCGACTTCCCATGACCATTTCAGGAATATTTTTAACTCTGGATTTCTTTCGAACCACTCCTCTATTTTCTGAAAGACCATATCCCCATTTACATCCACTTTGTTAAGAGCAATCGCGATTCTGTTTAGCCTTTTTTCGTTTATTACTCGAGTAGGACCCTCTACTCCATGATGCGTATAGATAACTATCGGCACGAACAATGTTTTTTTCAACTCTTCGATAATCATTTCTGATTGCATTGAGTTATCTCCACTCAGGAACCAGTCTAATATAACCAAATCGATTTCAGGCCTACTTTTGATGGTGGAAATTGCTCCTGAAAAATCAACCTCCGGAAGAACATAAATACCCCTCCCTGTCAAGTCATCACTCAGGTCGGCGATATCAGCGGGGTCGTTATCAATAATAAGTGCATTGCGAAAGGGGATTCCATCGATTGATGGATAGTTACTTGGCATGTACTTTTCCCTCCTGGAAAGTTATTTTGAAATTTGCCCCATCCAGAATTTTTCCCTCATTCAATAGCTCGATTTCGGCATTGTAGTAGCTGAGGATATCTTCTACTATAAACAATCCAAGACCTCTGCCCCCTGGTTTGGTCGTGACGAAAGGATCGAATATATGGGGTTTCACATAATCCTCTACACCAGGACCATTGTCAGCGAAAACCAACGAAGCACCCTTTCCGGAAACCTTGATGACTATGCGGGATTTGCCGCTGGGGGGTTTGTGCTCCAGCCAGAAAAATGAATTATCAAACAGGTTGTTGAATACTTGCATGATGTGGCCTTTATTTATATCCACAACCAGTCTTGAATCCTCGACTACATCCACATCGATTTTCAGATCCCAGCAGGTATTTTTGTAAAAGTCTTTCATACTTTTTGCCATTTCGGCGACATCAAGCTTTTCGGTATACCTGCCCTTGGAGTAATACAAAGGTTCCATCCGTTTTACATAATCTCTGATGATTCCCAATTGCCCCTCGATCAGTGACATATTCTTTTTTACTACCCAGATATCCGCCTTACCGGAATCCAGAATTTTTACCGTTTCTTTCAGCATCTTAGTCGAATTGTTAGCGGCTTTTGAAAGTTCATGGGTCATCCGCTCGGCGGTCATCCCTATTCCGGAAAGGGAAATCAGGTTTTCGATTTGATCCTCGGAAAGTTTAAGTTCCTCCATTAATTTTTGTACGCCGGTTTTTATTTGTTCTGTCGCCTTTTTACCCTTCTCAGCCTCCTCATTTGCTTGATCGATTGCATGTTTAGCTCCTTCTACATCCCCCCTTTCTACTCCCGTCTTTGCGGCCACTAGTCCGGTCTTCACTTTAGATGTACTCTCCTCGACCTTTTCGGTGCCTGATTTTACCTCTTCTTTTCCCTCTTGGGCCCTCCGTATATCGCGTTTTTCTTTCGGGGTTGAAGTTGTTCTGTGCATGCTCAGTATAAGAGCGGCATGCCCTGCCAGCTCTCTGAAATCCCCAAAAGCAGCCCCTTCTTCTATCAGCCCTTCTCTATTTGTTTTATCTTTCAAAAACGGATTTTTTTCATTGGATATCCCTATGTATCCTATGACTCGATCGTTGCCAAGATATTCCGGATTTTGTATTCTATCTCTATCTAAAAACAACCAATCATTTCCCTTTTCACCATACGGCCAGACTCTAAACCCATCCCTGTATATACTCACTCCACATACTTCTCTTAACAAATCTAGCTTTTCTTTGTCCATTCCATACTTTTTCAGGGCACTCTTTTTTTTCTCAAAGCCATGAAGCTTGAATTTGAATGGTCCGCAAAGAGGTTTCCTGTATTCCCCCTTTACTCCACCTGTCAGGTGGAATATTGGCAGCCCTACTCTGAGATCTTTCGTGTCCTCTTTTATTACTTTGTCCGGACCTTGAATTTTATAATGCATTATCCCGTCGGTATTTATCTCTGCATCCAGAACCCAGGGTGCCAGATCTAAAAGTGGATTTTCTATCTTGGCAGGTAATTCCGGAAATTCGTTAGATCTGAAAATAATCCCGAAATCCTTTGCCTCGGAAAAAGGGCTCGATAGCCGAGCGAGTCCCAGTTGAACCTTTTCCACCATCTCTTTTGTCCAGGGGCTCCTTAGATCACGGATGCGGAGAAGTGTGCCGTGTTTTTTCTCTGGAAATTCTTCCGGTTTTCTGGTTAGCCATTCGCATTCTATCTCGTCTAGGTAGGAATCCTCAGTGAATTTCTTTCCTTCTATAATCAGCACTACCTCCTCATCGGATAAGTGTGATATCTCTTTTGTCTTCTCGTCGAATTTACAGGAGCGTGTTATCAGTTCGAGCCTGAAACCGAGTTTATCTACCGAGAATCTCCCTACCCCCTTCTCTCCGAGAGGTAACCTGTTGAACCCCTTGGTTCTAATCATCAGTCCTTCCCCGACTTTTTTATTATTCCTCGCTGGTTCCATCCATGCCTGTTTCATCACATCCAGCGTCATGCCGGTACCATCATCGTTGATTTCGATTTTTCCACCGCTTTTCTTCGTCACATCGGTCAGTTCGACAATGACGCGGGTTGCATCGGCATCGTAACTGTTCTTCACGAGCTCGACCATGGCTATAACTTCGTCGGTAATGAGTTCATGGCCCAAAAGGTGTAACAATCTGGCCTTCGGTCTGAACTTCACAATTCCACTATCTATCGCTCCTGTGCCCTCAATCATCTTAATCATCTCGGATCTTTATTACTTCCATTATAGCATTACCTATGATTTCAGCCAACCTGGGCGGGACCGCATTTCCCACCTGGATAAATTGCCGGAATCCATTTTCGAGAAATATAAAACCATCTGGATAAGATTGTATCCGTGCTGCCTCTCTTACGGTTATCCCCCGATTGTCGTCTGGGTGTATATATGAGTTTGCGTCTCTGCTGAGATGCGATATTACCGTACAGCAAAGTTGGTTGCCGTTTATCTTTCTGAATTTGGTATGGAAGGATTGGTTGCTGTAAGGCAGGAGATTCTTTGTTTCTGTTCTTCTCGAAAAACTGAGATAATCTTCCCCTTCCGACAAGAGTTTATAAATTTTCAAATCCCTCGGGTTATGTCGTCTGGCGAAGTGATTGAAGACCAAGATGTTCTCCTCCGATCTCTGAATTCTATCTGTACCCTGGAGTTCATTATGATCTAATCTCATAACATTTTTTCCTTCTCCCGGTTCGAGATGGGGCAAACCAGCAACATCCTCCCTGAAGGATCTTCGCCCATCCGTGTTCTGTTCTTTAATAAAATCGATGATTTTCGAAAGATCCTGTTGGGCAGCGCCGGATTGCTCCCTGCCATCAAGCCGCCTGCCTATGAAAAAGATGCGTTTCCTATTCTGGGGGATTCCGTAATTGGCAGCATTTAGTACTATGATCTCCGATTCGTACTCGTGGTTACGGAAATCTTCCTGGATGATTTTCGCGTATTTGCCATCGTGTGCGGTTAATAGTCCGGGCACGTTTTCCATAACGAAATATCTGGGCTTTAAGTTATCGAGCGACCTCACGAACTCTATATAAAGTGTATTTCTCTCGTCTTCGAGGAAATCCTTTCCGTTATTTCCATTTGTATGGTTTTTTCCGATATTTGACCACCCCTGGCATGGAGGTCCGCCGATTAACAAATCCACTTTTTCTTTAACTAAACCACGCAAAAAACTGTCACTAAAATCTCTTATATCTCCTGTATGAACTTCATCAAAGGTAAGCATCGGATGGTTCAAATAATATGTGTCCGTTGCTTTGATGCTGTTATCTATGGCGAGCTTGATTTCGAAACCCGCTTTGCTAAATCCAAACGATGCCCCCCCTGAACCGCAGAACACGTCAACCACTTTCGGACCATTTCCAATTGAATTTTTTTTGTTATTCCGGAAATAATAGCAGAATTTGTTTAGATAACAAATATCACATAGAGGTCCTCCCTGTTCCTTGCATATTTTCCGACCATGGGCCACCATGTTAACATGAAGGCTATATCTGTAGGCTTCTGGAAACATTTCCGCAAGTTTTTCTTGGGCTATTTTATGGTTCAATCCTCTGTTGATAAATCCCATCCTTTCGCATATTGTGTGAACATGCGTATCCACAGGGAAAACTTTTTTCCCCAGGGAATACATCATTATACATCTAGCACTCTTCGGGCCGATTCCATTTAAACCGGTCAGGAACTCAAATATTCTCTTTTCAGGCCAGCTTCTAATCGGATCGAGGGTTACTGTTTTAAACCTTTTTTTAACCTCTTTAACATTCGAAAGCAGTTCCTCGGCCCTTCTATCTCCTAAACCGGCGGATGCTATCAATTCTTTCACATAAACGTGATCGGCTTCTGCTAGGTCTCTCCATCCAGGAAAAGCCACAGATAATCGATCAAAAGCCCCAGTGTAGCCCTTCTCATTAGTCTTCTTTGATAGATGGATATAAATAAGCTCATCCATAGGATCTAATTTGTTCCCGTGGTCAGGTGATTCATATAGCACTTTAAATATATCATTGATAATATCGATATTCCGCATAAGAAATTGCTTATGCATCTCTTCTGGATCCGGAGCCTTTGAATCACTTCCAATAGATATTCCCTCTTTATTTTTTCGCATTAAGCTCCGGGTTTTCGACATACAATGTATTCCTTTTTCAGACCTAATTTATCCGAAGAGCTGTTGATATCAGTCTTCCCGTATATTAGTTTAGAACGCTTTATATTTAATTGTATCAAATCTTTTTTCATCTCCTCAATGCTCTTCCACAAAAGCTGGATGATGCCTTGCATACAGGTCATAGCCTTCCATATCCAAAAGCTTCATAGTCTTATTCCTCTCGCCAGCGGTCGCAATTTTGAACCGGTATCGCGCCTTCTCATATAACGGCTCAACCTCCCTGAATAGCTCCGAGTCATCGAGGAAGTCTTGAAATAATATGCACCGCTGAGCTTGAAGATGTTAATGCACGGGCGCTTTTCTGCTATGGCAAAGAGGGGCATGGATATTTCTTGAATTAATAATGAATTCCGACAATATTACGTTTCCCCTCTCCCCGTATACTGGCTGAATTCCCACTGCTGCGTTTTGACACCTTCAAGCACGTCTCTAGCCGTATCATCAGGCAGCGAAGGCATGAGTGCGCCGATATGCTTGCAGAACGGCCGCTCGCGCATAGTTCTTTTCCAATCGCAGCAGTCCTGCATTATGAATCTTTTTATCAGATCGATACGTCATTATATTTTCTCTTTATTCCTCCACATTCAAATAAATATCTAAAAATATAAATTTATGGGTTCACTTAACAGGCATGAAAGTCTGAGATTGGGATTCTTTGTACGTGCCCAGGTACCGGTACTAATTTAGCATATAGAAAACTCTTTTATATGCACGCATTATAATGCGTATATATGGAGTTTGTAACGGGTCTATTCACACACGACGCGGCATTGATAAAGGCTTCCCCCTGCGAACTGCGCAGGGGTCGGCGCTCAGCGCCTAAGCCATTATCATGCCACTTTTCAGAAGATTCGATTGCAGTAGTCAGCATCGGCTACTGCCACCTCCTATTCAGAAGAGGTATTGAACGACTGCTTAATGCAGTGAGGTTAGAATATGAATACATCAACAATCGATCCAGTAATCGAAGATATCTATAGCCGCTTTAAAACGGCTGGTATAGAAATTGACCGCAATAAGATCAGGAGCAATCTTGACCGCCTTTTGGGATTCAAGGTTCCCCTGAATGAAGCATCAAGAACTGTTGTGACAATGCTCAGGAAGGAATACAACGTGCCTTTCGATGCATTCAAGCCAGGCAGTGCTGGCCTGGTTCCAATAGCCTCGATAAAAGAGGATAATAAGTGGGTAACTATCAGGGGCAAGGTCCTGCAATTGTGGGAGCCAAAAAGTGACTCCATAAGCCAGACAGGTCTCATCGGTGACGATTCCGGTGTTATAAGGCTCACGATCTTCGCCAAGAGTGCTGAGAAGCTCGGCATTACCCTGGAAGAAGGAGAATCGTATGAGTTCAGGAATGTAGTCTCATCAATATGGCAGGGTCAGATATCTGCGAAAGCGAATTCCAATTCTGAAATAGTGATGCTCGATTCAGATATCGAGGTAAAGAGACAGTTCGTGACAATATCAGGTATAATAACAGAAGTCTCAGCCGGATCAGGTCTCATTAAGAGATGCGTTGAATGCAAGCGCAAGCTCACAAAAGGCAACTGCGCTGAGCACGGCAGGGTTGAGGGCATATATGACCTTCGCTTAAAGGCCGTTCTCCAGGATTCAACACCATCGAACCCCCCTCAGACTGTTGACCTGGTGATGAACGCTGCAATCGTTGAGAAACTCACCGGAATAAGCCTTCAGAAAGCTATCGACATGGCGACTGAAGCCCTGGATACAGCAGTAGTATCTGACGTAATCGCCGAGAAAGTGATTTTCGGGTATTATGTGGTAAAGGGAGCGCAGTTGTCAAGCAACTTCCTTGTCGATGAGATCGCGCCTGTAACCGGCGTAAATCGCATGATAGCAACTGACGCAAAGACCTCACTGGCAACCGTGGAGGTGGCTTAAATGGAGCAGTTCAAGAGACTTCCTACAATCAGAATGTTGATGATGGAGCTCATGGGCACAACCATACAGCTTCAGAATGGTGAAAAGGACACTTACCAGCCCAGTATATTCCTCTCTCCAACAGGAGCCGAGGTCAACAAGGTCCTGGTAGCAGGAGTCGCGGTTGAGAAAGAAGATGTCGGCACCGATAATCCGTTCTGGAGAGTCAGGGTAGTTGACCCAACCGGCGCGAGTTTCGTATATGCGGGCCAGTACCAGCCGGAAGCATCAAAAGCTATACAGCGGCTTGAGGTTCCATCTTTCGTTGTCGTATCAGGAAAATTGTCTCATTATACCCCCGAACAGGGAGGAGAGACAATCGTTTCAATAAGAGCAGAGTCGATAGCCGCTGTGCCCCTTGAAACGAGGGATCATGCACTTGTGGATATAGCGGCCCACACAATCAACAGAATAAAGACTGCTAAAGCGAACAAGAACGTCCAGTGCTACTACGGCAACTATGACCTCGGTTCACTGGTAAAGAGCACATCCACTCTTCTTGACCAGGTTATAGAGGACTCGGCACAGAGCGGGACTGCACACCCTGTCTCTTCTCCTCCACCTGCAGCCAAAGAGCCGGAGCCTCCGAAACAGCCAGAGACAAAGCCTCCAGCACCAGCCCCGGAAGCCAAACCGCCAGAACCGTCGAAAGAGCCACAAGCTGCGAAACCAGAGCAGCCAGCCAAAGAGCCTGAGAAGCCTCCCGCAGAGCAGCCAAAAGCGCCAGCCGCGGAGAAAAAGAAGAAATCCTCGAAGAAGGACGCTGCAAAGCCACCTCAGGAGCCTCAAAAAGAGCTTCCGAAAGAAGCACCGAAGGAAGCACCCAAAGAACAGCCGAAGGAGGCTCCAAAGGAAGAGCCGAAGCTGGGTAATACGGCAAATGTATTGGGTGACTCAGAGAAGATGGTCCTCGACATCCTCAAGACCCATAAGCCGCAGGGAGCGCTTGCAAAGGACACAATCGGCAATGTCCTGAGAGCCCTGGGCTATGCAATGCTGAACGTGGATGCCATTCTCGCCAGGCTCAAAGTGGCAGGCGAGATAATAGAGCCAAAGAACGGGTTCTACCAGGCAGTGTGAGAATATGAGTGCATGTCCTCACTGCGGAGAGGAGAGAGAATCTACTCCTCCTCTTTCAAAGATGG
>Ga0172368_10002375_pt1 | contig 24090 bp, 14 predicted proteins | sample Lak11m_FD_114540 | JGI IMG/M metagenome (GOLD analysis project Ga0172368, IMG submission 114540) | Freshwater microbial communities from Kabuno Bay, South-Kivu, Congo - kab_022012_11m | ecosystem: Environmental > Aquatic > Freshwater > Lake | place: Democratic Republic of the Congo: South-Kivu...
CAACAGCGCTATCATTCTGCTGGCTGCCTCAACGTTTTTCGTCAATAAGATCCCGGTAAATGAATTGCAGCAGGCTAAAAGCATTCTTCAACCATTGCTTAGCAATTTTTCCTCACTGGTTTTCGCGGTTGCCCTGTTGTGTGCCGGGATCGCTTCTGCCATTACTTCCGGAATGGCCGGTGGATCGATCTTTGCAGGTTTATATGGAGAGCCTTATGACATAAAAGACAGTCATTCGCGACTTGGGGTCATGATATCGCTGGTACTATCCTTGCTTATAATTTTCCTTATCCGTGATCCATACAGAGGGTTGATCATTTCACAAATGGTTTTGAGCATACAGCTTCCATTCACCATTTTCTTACAAATCTACCTGACGTCATCGGGTAAAGTCATGGGCAAGTATAAAAACAAACCACGGACAACTATACTTTTATTACTAACGGGTGCTATTGTGACCTACCTGAACATCCGCTTGCTGTTTAGTATTTTCTGAAAACTGATTACCTTTGTCCGCTGACTCTCTTACAATTTCAGCCTGAATCATGAAAATAGTATCACGTTTCTTTATAAAGATTTTCAAAGGAGTTCTCGTGTTATTATTATTTTTTTTACTGATCGAGTTAATACTGTTTTTTGCTGCGCCTATTTATGAATTTCCGCAACCTGTGCCTTTCAACGGTGACCAATGGTTCAATCCATACAAAGAAATGGATAGTACCTGGTGGCGAAAGGCGAATTTTCATTTTCACACAAAGGCCTGGGGAGGCTTGACCAGCGGTAGGAACAACACGTATGAAGCGTTCTATAAGACATACAAAAGGTTCGGCTATGATGCCCCGCAGATCAGTAATTACCAAAGCATTGATAAATTCTTCAAGGATTCTTCTTTTTATATTCCGGTTTATGAACATGGGTACGGGATCCGGAAGAAACACCAGATACTGATTGGCGCCAGAGAAGTTTTGTGGCTCGATTATTCTTTATACCAGAATATTCATCACCGGCAATATATCATCAACTTATTGCGACCCGACAACGATATCATCGCTCTTGCCCATCCTGATTGGGAGAACGGATATCCCCTCGACCAGATAAAATACCTCTCGAACTACGATCTGATGGAGGTACTCGATTATAACTGGCGATCGGAGTCTCAGTGGGATTCTGCCCTTTCGTCGGGCCACCCGGTCTATGTTCTCTCCGATGATGATGCGCATGATATTGATCAGCCTTGGCAGATTCACCGCTGTGTTACCTATATCAATGCACAACAGTTTAACCGGAAAAATTTGGTAAACTCGTTAAAAAACGGAAATGCCTTCGGAGCTGAGATATACCAGATGGATGGAGAATCCTTTGACAGGAAAGTTGAGCTTTCCAAAGAAATTCCGACCCTGAATTCGGTTAAGATCAAAGGAGACACTCTTTGGATTTCAGTAAGCGAGAAGGCTTTTAAATTCAATTTTATAGGGCAGGGTGGGCAAATCAAAAAATTCAGCCACCTGACAAATAAAGCCTGGTATAAATTCAAACCGAAGGACACCTACATCCGGACAGAAATCGTATTCATCAAAAAATTCAGGTTTCCTTATGTTGGCCAGGGAACAAGATTCCTGTTAAATCCGGTATTCCGCTATAACGGAGAAACCCCATCAAATCCATTAACTGCAGAAATAAACTGGCCACGGACGTGGATTTTCCGGATACTTGGCTATGGTTCACTGATTGCTTTGACCGGTTTTATCATCCAGATCAGGAGTAAAAAAAGGAGAATAAAGAGATAGAGATGCCTTCGAACCGAAAAATATACTGGACGCTGGGCATCCTGCTTTTCTTATCGGCTGCCGCCAGATGTTTTATTGCCGGCTTTATCGAACTGGGCAACGATGAGGTATATTACTGGACTTATGCAAAATTCCCTGATTTAAGTCATTTTGATCATCCACCTATGGTGGGTTGGGTTATCCAGTTATTTACCCTTAATCTTCTTTTCGACAAAGAAATCTTTCTAAGGCTTGCCTCGGTCGTGCTTGGCACCCTGAGCACTTTTACAATGTTCCTTATCGGAAAACAAATCAAGAATGCCATTACCGGTCTGTATGCAGCTCTTCTTTATTCCACCTCCTTTTATGGATTCATCCTTTGTGGGACCTTTATTCTTCCCGACACTCCACAGGTTTTATTCTGGTTGCTTACTGTTTATTTCCTTCTCCGTTCACTTCCCGATAAAGAATTGTCAAAACAAAGCAGGAATATGTTTTTCATCGCCGGTATTACCGCCGGATTGGCCCTACTCTCGAAATACCATTCTGTTTTCCTGATGCTCGGAGCTTTTATGTATATCCTTTTTTATAACAGGAAATGGTTCCGGGCTAAAGAGACTTACGGGGCATTTTTTGTGTTTATCCTGATGTTCTTCCCCGTGATTTTCTGGAATGCAAGCAATAATTTCATCAGCCTGACTTTTCATGAAAACCGCCTGGGAATTACCGAGTCCGGGTTTCAATCCATATATTTTTTAACAGAAGTCATTGGTCAGTTTTTTTACAACAATCCTGTAAATGTTATCATTATCTTTTTCACTTTTATTGCCATTATCCGAAAACGAAATATTATTGAAAAATCCCATCAGAGGTTAATATTATGGATCAGCATGCCGATGGTACTGGTATTCCTGTCATTTTCACTTTTCCGGAGCACATTACCACACTGGACAGGACCTGCATATCTTGGATTTATAATTCTTGCAGCTGCTTTTCTTTCCGGTGTAAAAGAACGCAACAAAAGATGTTACCTTCTGCCATGGCCCATTGTGATCTCACTTGCATTTATGGTAATTGTTCTTACTTTTGCTGTAAGCCAGGTAAGACTGGGCTGGATTTCTATGAAACGCTGGAAAGTTGATGATGTTTCGACAGACTTATTTGGCTGGAAGCAGCTGGGGGAAAAATTTGCCCCGCTGGCCACATGGGATGAATCACATTTCCTGGTAAAAAAGGGTTCACCAATTATCACGTTCCGGTGGTTCCCCGCTGCTAATTTTGATTATTATGTGGCAAGGCCAATGAATAAAAGCGTATATTGCCTTGGGGAACTGGAAAGGATTCACAAATATTTCTGGATTAATAAAGAGAGGGGAAACTTACTTAAAGGAAGTGATGCCTGGTATATCGCTCTCAGCGACGATTATGAAGATCCGGTAGCATTGTACGGGAAGGAGTATGATTTTATAATGCCTGCCGATACCATTGCAATTATCCGGGAAAACGATACTATAAGGAAAGCTTATATTTACCGGCTGATAGAACGGAAAGAAGATCTTATCCTGGTTACTTCCGATACCCTTAACAAACCTGTGAAAAAACAATCATCACAGGATACTGTACTGTATCTGAACTCACAAATCCGTGCCAATCCGATGTGGATGAAACTCCTTGAGAAAAGAGCCTCGGCCCAAGGATTGACTCTGGATGATGTAATTCACCGCGAAGTCGACAGTATCATGAAAGATCAGCGTGCATTGAAATCGAAGAACCTTGACTCACTCACTTCGGTCCCACCATCTTCTTCGGATCTACGATTTTGGTAAACTCTTCATCCGTTAACAGGCCTAACTCCAATGCGGCTTCGCGAAGAGTCTTGTTTTCCTTGTGTGCTTTTTTAGCAATTTTTGCCGAGTTATCGTAGCCGATATGTGGATTAAGGGATGTTACCAGCATTAGTGAATTTTCCAGGTTTTTATTAATGGCAGTCATGTTTGCTTCAATGCCTACAGCACAATTGTTGCTAAAGGAAACACAAACGTCACCAAGAAGTCTGGCTGATTCGAGCAAGTTCTTAATGATGACCGGTTTAAATACATTCAACTGGAAGTGTCCGTTCATTCCACCAATATTGATTGCTACATCATTCCCAATGACCTGGGCGCTGACCATGGTCATGGCTTCGACTTGGGTCGGATTCACCTTCCCAGGCATTATGGAAGAACCGGGCTCATTCTCGGGTAGCATGATTTCTCCTATTCCGCAACGGGGTCCTGATGCTAACAGGCGAATATTACTGGCGATGTGCATACAACTCACGGCGAGAGTCTTCAATGCTCCCGAAGTCTCCACCATTGCATCGTGAGCTGACAGGGATTCGAACTTATTTGGGGCGGTGATGAATGGCAGCCGGGTAAGTTCAGCAATTTTTTTAGCCACCATTGTATCATAGCCTTTCGGGGCGTTTAATCCGGTGCCGACAGCAGTTCCGCCAAGAGCCAACTCTGCTAAATGGGGCAAAGTGTTTTTAATGGCTTTGATCCCGTGTTCGATTTGTGCAGAATATCCCGAAAATTCCTGTCCCAGGGTCAGTGGAGTAGCATCCATCAGGTGGGTACGGCCTGTTTTTATGATCTCTTTGAATGCATCTGCCTTCTTCGTCAGTGTGTTTTTCAGCAACTCAGCGCCCGGGAGCGTTGTCTCCATAACCATCTTGTAGGCTGCAATACTCATGGCGGTAGGAAATGTATCGTTCGATGACTGGGATTTATTAACATCATCATTCGGATGGATCACGCTCTTTCCTTCGCCAAGCACACCACCGTTCAATACATGTGCACGGTTGGCGATGACCTCATTCAGGTTCATATTGGTCTGAGTACCTGAACCGGTCTGCCAGGTTACCAACGGAAACTGGTCATAAAGCTTTCCATCGATGATTTCGTCGCAGACCTTGACGATCAGATCTCTCTTATCGGCCGGAAGAACGCCCAGATCGGCATTCACCATAGCAGCCGCTTTCTTCAGAATGCCCATAGCCTTGATAACCTCCTTTGGCATTGACGCCGGTTCTCCGATTCTAAAATTCTCGACCGAACGTTGGGTCTGTGCGCCCCAGTATTTGTCGGCATGAACCTCGATGGGTCCCATTGTGTCTTTTTCAGTACGTGTTTTCATTTGGTTGCATTTTTATTTTATGAGTACATCAATATTTTCGACAGGATCGCCGATAACGGCTTTATACTGACCTTCAATGATAGGGCGATGAAGCAGTTTCGGGTTTCCCAGGATGATCAGGATCCATTCGTGGTCGTTGAATTTTTTTCCTTTCAGGTTTTTCCGGTAATATTCTTCCTGAGTTCTGATTACCTCAATTGGTTTCTTGTTCAATTTAATAAGTAATTTTTCAAACTCTTTTTCAGTCAAAGGCTTACTCAGATATTCAATCACTTCAACAGGATGGTTTTTATCTTTCAGATACTGCAATCCTGCACGTGATTTTCTGCATTTGGGGTGATGATAGATGCGTAACATATAAACGTAATTGGTCAGGCATTTCCAAATTCCATCAAGAAGGCCTTTATAAATTCTGTCAGATCCCCGTCCAGCACCGATTGTGTATCAGAAGTTTCAAAATCCGTGCGATGGTCTTTCACCATTTTATAGGGATGTAACACATAGCTCCTGATCTGGCTTCCCCATTCGATCTTTTTCTTACCGCTTTCGATGACCGCGATTTTTTCACGTTTCTTCCGTAGTTCAATCTCATAGAGCTGAGATTTCAACAGTTTCAAAGCTTTTTCCCTATTCTGCCCCTGGGAACGTGTTTCCTGACATTCGATAACGATCCCTGTCGGTTCATGTTTCAGCCTGACAGCCGTTTCGACTTTGTTGACATTTTGCCCGCCGGGGCCACTCGAACGGAAAGTATCCCAGGTAATCTCCGAAGGATTGATTTCGATGACGATATTATCGTCAATTTCAGGGTAGGCATAGACCGAGGCAAAAGAAGTATGCCGTTTATGGTTGGAATCGAAAGGAGAGAGGCGAACCAGCCGGTGTACACCATTTTCACTTTTAAGATAGCCGTAAGCAAACTCACCTTCAAATTCAAGGGTAACCGATTTGATCCCTGCCACATCCCCTTCCTGGATATCCAATTCCTTTACTTTAAACCGGCTCCGTTCACCGTACCGGATGTACATACGCATAAGCATCTGGGCCCAGTCCTGGCTTTCTGTACCTCCGGCGCCTGAGTTAATCTGAACGACAGCGTTAAGGCGGTCTTCTTCACCACTGAGCATATTCCTGAATTCAAGATCTTCAACCAATACCAGGGTGGAGTTAAAATGTTGCTCCAGATCGGCATCATTGCCTTCCCCCTGGATAAAAAATTCCCACATGATCATAAGGTCGTCAAAACCATTCATGGTCTTCTGATAAGAATCGGTCCAGATCTTTTTGTCGCGGATGGATCTTAAGACTTGTTCAGCGGCTTTAGGGTTGTTCCAGAAATCGGGGGATTCGGTAAGTTTTTCTTCTTCGCTTATTAACGTTAACTTCTTCTCAATGTCAAAGAAACCTCCTCAAGGCGTCGAGCCTTGACTGGAGATCCCTGACCTGTTCCAGTGTGACCATATTTAAATTTTCAAATAGTTGAGTGTTTGAAGGATGAGATCAAATTCATATCCTTTAGCAAGCACAAAGTTGATCAATTTTTCACGGATAGTCAAATTTTTACCTGCTTTTATTTCCTTGATTTTTTTCTTGATCAATGTTTTCAACACTTCCATGTATCTTGTTTCATCGATCTCCTCCACCGCAATAACGATAATCTTTCCGGGAATTCCTTTATTTTTCAGTTCATAAATGATTTTTTTCCGGCCCCATTGGTTAATTGAAAATTTACCGTGTACAAAGATTCTGGCAAAACGGTTATCATCCAGGAAATCAGCCTCTTTCAATTCCTTGATGATCTTATTGATCTTTCCGGTCGGTACTTTCCATTCATTCAGTTTCGCCTCTACATCGCGCGAACACCGCTCCTGGTAAGCACAATAGCGTTGAATCCTGGTTTTAATGAAATCATCAGAAGGAGGATAATTTTTCACATTAAATTACCTTATTTCTGTTTGTCAAAGACATCAATTTCGCGGAAGAAATAAGGGCCAAGACCTGAATCTTCGCTGACCCACATCAGATATCGATAAATTTTTGGTTTGCCCTGATTTGGAATTATTGTATAAACGGCTTTGGCGTTTCCCCAAACTTCTGCCGGTTCAGCAATTGCGAGACATGTCCAGCCTTTTAATCCTGGATTTCCAGTGATGTCAGGATTAGTATTTCCTGGGGATCCCCAGACCGAAAAGAACTGAGCGCCACGTTTCGAATTAAAAAAGGCAAAAACATGAATACTATCAAGCTCTATCTCTTTCTGAAGATCCATAAAGATCCTGCCGACTCCATTTTCAGACCATTTATCATTCAGCGAGTCATTCGGCAAAAGATCATACATACCGTCATTCATGGCGGTCAGAGTCATCCCGGTTGACAGAGTTTTCAAAGTGGTATCAGCACCGGTAAAATAGTAATTGACTGTTACTCCGTTAGGCTGGTGAATATCGGCATAGTCTTTCATGGTTACCTTTTTGGGAAGATCATTCAGGTTTCGTTTACTTGCGACATCGATGGTCGCGGTCGGCTCCATGAATTCACTTACGATTCTCGGTGGAAGGTTTAACGTAATGACCCTCCTGCCGGTAAAGTCATCATATAATGGGGAACACGGCCTAATCCGGTCAAAGGAGTTATCGGCAACGGTAATGGCAAATATTTTTATTGCTTCATTTTCCGGAAGCTGCAACACCCCGGAAGATGGACTCACATCCAGGGAATATTTGAAAATATATACGTAGCGGTAAGGAACATTGGCCGTATCCCGATGCAGGTGAGTCGCAAACCAGGCCACTTCATCACGTTTTATAAATCCTTTCTCGAGTTTTTTTATTCTGTCAAGTTTATCCCATTCCCTTTTATCAAACTGACCGATATTCCCCGAATAGGCCTGGATATGCATATTTGTCTTGATATTGCCAGTCTTGAAAATGCCGACGGTGTCGTTAAGAGCGGCAGCAAGTATGTACAAACGATTGAAATTCCCGGTCTTAGGAAGATTGATCTTCTGGCCTTTACAGGTCATGACATTATTCTGACCATCTGCTTTTGGCCCGAATTTAAAGCTTATCCCATCCACAACAAGTATTTCGGGAAATAATTCGGAAGGAATACTATATCCGTTTGTATCAAACTTACTATAACGCCTGTTCTTATCCGAACTCACAACATCCTGGTTGAAAGGAATAGGAATCTCAATACAGTTGGGAAGGGTAACTTTGTCAGTTAGGGTTTCAAGTTGCACAGCGTAGCTCCTGATGGAAAACTTCTTCATATGGAGGAGGAGTTTGCCGTTCTTTAGCTCTACATCACCAATCTTCCTTTCCTGGCCGTCGATCTCATAAGCGTTAATGATTTTTGAAGCAAAACTCAATTCGCCATTCTGCAGATCACTGCCAAGAAGTTCCTGAAGCCGGACGATGATGAAATTTCCCGACTCCGCCTTTTTCAATGCTCGGATATCTACCTGTGGTGTGGAAACTTGTGCGAAGGAGAAAGTTTTTCCAAGGAAACCGGGGTGCGCGGATACCTGAAAGGTTTTCAGGGGTTGGTTCAATGCCCGGCCTTGCCATTCGGAAAGGGCGGTTCTCCAATCGCCTTTATGGCTGTAAATTCCGTATGAAAATTCATGGATCCCCCAGTCCTGGGTAGCCTGGTCATGGAAGGAATTCGCACCCGGCGTGTATAGCAGTGTCAGGCGCAAGGTTTTATCATTGGGCTTGTCGGATCCGAATTTACAATCCTCTAAAACGGAAATTCCAAAATTGGCTGACTTATCTGTAAGATCAAACCATTCCCGCGATGGAACTTCATATTTTTTTTCATCATTTGTACCGCGTTCAATGGTTCCCAAACCAAGGTTATAGGTGGCAACTGGATTACTTGCAGTGAAAGGGAATGATGCTTTCAGGCTGACCCCTTTCGACTGCCATTTTACCAGGTTCCTGATGAGGATCGCCTCTTCACCGGCCGCGAGAGAAAGAAACTGAATGAAGTTCGAATTTCTGGCATCTCGTTCGATCCTGAAAGTGGCTCTGACAGGACCTTTCTCAATAAGGCTGATCTTTGCCGGACCACTGACATAATCGATGGGTGGTTTTTGCCGGTCGCTCCAGTCCATGTTCCAGGCAGGCCAGTAAGCGGGGTGTTCTTTCAGGAATTCCAGGCGGGCAGGGGCAGATAAGATCTCTTTACCAAGTTTTTTATCGATAATGCTTGATATATCTCCGTTTTCGTTTATCGTTACCTTATAATACTCATTATCAAGATTATTTTTCCCCGATGAAAGGGTTGTCTTGTAATCTCCTTGTTTGTCTGCAGGCTGGACATCATAACAAACCAGACCCAGTGAAGGAACACTGGCAATAAAAACAATTTTTACCCAGTCTTTGGATTTTTGAATGACCTGGACAGGAACCTCCTTATTTTCAGAATCAAACACCCTGACTGCCCCAGGTGTACCTTCCGGGAATAAAACTTCCACTTCAACAATATCTTTCCGGGTAATTGAAAGCGGATTGTAAACTACAATGGATTTCCCCTTACCTCTGGTATCCATGGCTTTTACCACCGCACCCATGGAACTTTCCAGTGAAGCGGAAAACTGGTTCAAGCTAAGGATTTCATCATTCCAGGCATATTCATACGCTTTAGGAATGCAGGTTCCGGGTAAAATGTCATGCATCTGACTGCCAAGTACAAGCCACCAAGCCTGATTCAGGGTACGGTGATTATAGTTAAGTCCTCCCAGCCAATCGGCCATGACAGCAACCGGCTCGGTTGCCTGGGCAAGAAGTTCATTCTTACGGTTCCATCGTTTCATGTACGACTGGGAGGTGAGAGATCCGGCCGAATGCTGGGTAAGAAGTAAGTCACCGCTATATGAAGGAAGCTGTTTTTTCTGGTCATCATTTAAATCACGGAAAAGCTGATCGGAAGAACACAGGTAAACAGCTATTTTGCTATCCGGTTGGTTAAGACTGGCAACTGCATTTTTAATATCGGATTCCCTCGGAGAACCACCAACGTCGCCAACACCATAATAACGGTAATCGGCATACACTCCATATTTCAGGCCATTGTCCATAACCCGGTTTACCCAATATTTGACCGTATCAAGCCGTTTTTCAATCTTCCCGGTATAGTCGGTGGCATTTAAGGCTGCAATTACCCCATTCCCGTCAGGTCCTATCCAGTTACCGATATTGAACGGAATCCCGGTTGCCGATCCCCATTCCAGCTTTTGTGTCGAAAATCCCTTGATACCAGCGTGTGCCAGAACAGAAGGCAAATGAGCCTGGAATCCAAAACAATCGGGAAGAAGGAAGTCAACACTTTCTTTGCCAAATTCCGACCGGAACCATGAATTGCCGTAAAGAACCTGACGAATGATGGATTCCGGGGAGGGAATATTTGCATCGCATTCGTCTACCGAGGAGCCGCCTACGAACCATCGGCCCTGACTGACATATTTTTTCAACTTTTCAAACTCTTCCGGATAGTATTCTTTCATCATCTTATACCGGCGGGCGCCTGAAAAAGTAAAAACAAAAGGTTTATATTTTTCAAGCATCTGAATATTTTCGTCCAGGGTAGATTTAAGGTATTTATCGATGGTTTCTTCATAATCCCATCGCCATTCGGTATCGAGATGGGCATACCCTACGGTATATAAAACCGGATCTTTAGATAGATCAAACTGGGGGGATAAGGACTTTTTGATTTCAGGTTGTGCCTTAAGCAATCCCGGAATCAAAAGTACAAGTATTGTAAAGGTAAGGGTAATGACACGATTCATAGGTCAGAGTTTATCATGTAAAAATAGGAATTTATTCATTAAAAAGCTTTATTTTTGCCACTGCATCATCAAACAAGGAGGTTTCAAATGAAAAAGTTTTCAATATACCTGATTGTTGCCGTAATTCTGGCGTCCTGTGCCGGGGAAAGGGACAGGTATACCATAAACGGAACAATCAAAGGTATTGATTCGGGGATGGTCTTTCTACAAAAATTTGATGTGGATCAGTGGGTAAAAATTGACTCAACCCAGCTTGATAAAGGCAAATTCATTTTTAAAGGTAAAATAGCACTTCCGGAGATGTGGTACCTGAGCATGAAAGAAAAACAGGTTTTTGTTCCGTTATTTGTTGAAAATGCAAAAATAAATATTGAAATTTTTGCCGACAGTGTCGACAAAGTTAATATTGACGGTTCGGTTTCACATGACATTTACAAACAATATCAGGCCATGAACAAAGCCCTCAATGCCAAGATTGAGGAAACCTATAAGGAGTGGAAGAAAGCAAAAGAAAACAAGGATTCAGTTACCATGAAAAAGACTGATTCTATTTCTACGGAATTGGATAAACAGATGAAGCAGAATCTGACGGATTTTGTAAAAGCCAACAATAAGTCGGTTGTTGCTTCCTACCTAGTCATGCGTAATGCCTGGCAGTTCGATCTCCCTGAATTGGAAGCGTTGGTAAATGGATTGGATACCAACTTGAATACTTCATTGTACACTCAATCACTTAAAAAACGGGTAACTATTCTAAAAACTGTCGACATCGGGCAAACGGCACCTGATTTTACCCTTTCCGACACGACAGGAAATCCATTCACTCTGTCTGACCTGAAAGGGGGCTATCTTCTAATCGATTTCTGGGCCTCATGGTGCAGCCCCTGCCGTGCTGAAAACCCGAATGTAGTTAAGACATTTCAGGCATACAATAATAAAGGGTTTAACATACTTGGAGTTTCCTTTGATACTAATCATGATAAATGGATCCAGGCTATCAGGGACGATAAACTGACATGGGCCCATGCTTCCGATCTGAAGGGATGGGGAAATGAAGCCGGAAAGTTATACGGTATCATGTCAATTCCTGCAAACGTACTATTAGATCCTGACCGGAAGATAATTGCCCATAACCTGAAAGGTGAGGAACTGATGAAGAAGCTGGAAGAACTACTCGGACCGGCAATTGCTCCAAAAAAAACAAAAGGGAAAACGGCTAAATGAAGAGATTAATCCTGATCCTTTTCATTTTGGTCTCTGGAACACTAATTGCCCAGAACAATTTTGAAGGAATTATCCATAATCTTGATTCACACAGAATTTATCTGTTAAGTTTCTATGGAGAAAAGCCGACCATTATCGATTCGACTATAGCTGATTCAACTGGGAAATTTGGATTCGTTGTAAATACAAAGAAACAACCCGGAATGTACCGGATTCAATGGGGAAAAGATAAACTCGTTGATCTTATCTGGAACCGGGAAAACATCAGTTTTACAACAAATAACCTTGCTCCTTATGATAGTTGTATTATTCTCTCTTCAAAGGAAAACAAGATATATTATAGTTTTTCCAGGAAAGACAGGATCAACCAGAGCCGGCTTGAATTACTCATGCCTATAGTCGACTTTTATCCCACCAAAGACTCTTTTTATAATTTAGCTGCCGGAGAGATGGAACGGATACAAAACGAGCAATCACAACTTCTTGATTCGCTGGATAAGATATACCCAAATTCATATGCAGTCAGGATCTTCAAACTGTACCAGACCCCATTCTTACCGGCAAGCCTGACAAAAGACGCGAGGTTGAAACTTTTACAGCAACTTTACTTTGATAAAGTGAATTTCAACGACACCTCTTTACTTTACAGTCCTGCTTTTGCTAATAAAGCGATCTCTTATCTGGCGTTGTACAGCGATAACCGAATGCCCAAAAAGCAATTGGAAACCGAATTCATTAAAGCGGTCACCATCATGCTCAGTGCCGCTTCTGTTAATCCAGAGGTTTTCAAATTTTTATTAGATTATCTTGTCGGAGGTTTCGACAAATACCATTTCGATGATGTGATCGCTTATATTGCAGATAATTTTCAGGATCCATTCTCCTGTGAAGACCAGCAGCGAAAAACTTCACTGCAGAAAAAACTGGAAACCTTCAAAAAAATTTCTATCGGGAAAATTGCCCCTGACCTTGAAGTTCCGGATCAAAAAAACAAAACATTACAGTTGTCAAAGATTCAGTCTGAATTTACCCTTCTTATATTTTGGTCGAGCGATTGTCCGCACTGTACCGACTTACTGCCGCGGTTAAAAGAATTGTATGACAAGCAGAAACCAAGACGATTTGAGGTTTTTGCAGTTTCAGTAGACACAAGCCGGAATTCATGGACTGACTATATTAAAAATGAAAAACTTAATTGGCTCAACGGCTCTGATCTGAAAGGTTTCGCAAGCAAATCGGCCGATGATTATAATATATATGCAACTCCAACCCTGTTTCTTCTCGACAGGAAAAAAACCATTATTGCGAAACCAATAACCTACCGGGAAACAGAGCAGACGCTTAGGGATCAAAAGCTGATCCCCTGATTCCAATTTTTTCTATCTTTACCCTTTTTACAAAAGATCTTTTTATTCATTCATCACCCTGATAGAACTCAACCATGTACGAATTTGTCAAAGGAAAACTTATCGAAAAAAATCCTGCATATGCCATTGTCGAAACACAGGGCATTGGCTATTTCATGAATATTTCTATTCATACTTACTCTTTGATAACTGAAAATGAGCAGTGTACCCTCTATACTCATCTGGTCGTCAGGGAAGATGATATGCTTTTATTCGGATTTGCCGAAAAAGATGAAAGAGAGTTATTCCGTCAACTTATCAGTGTTTCCGGTGTAGGTGTGAGCACTGCAAGGATTATCCTCAGTTCGCTTTCACCTCACGAAGTTCGTAATGCAATCGCTGAAGGTAATGCGCCACTTCTTCAAAGTATCAAAGGGATAGGAGCAAAAACTTCTCAAAGGATCATTATTGATTTAAAAGATAAACTTTCCAGAGAATTAATTCCTCAAGATAAAGTGGGATTTATGCACAATACAAAGAAGGAAGAAGCGTTATCTGGATTGATCATTCTGGGTTTCCCAAAGATGGTTGCCGAAAGGTCTTTAAACAAAATCATCCAATCGGAGGGTACCGGATTAACGGTAGAACAGCTGATCAAACAGGCACTAAAAATCTTGTGAAGAAACTGTGTATTGGTGAGGAACTACGCTGACTCTGTTTCAAAATACCTCTGCTGCCTGGTTGTCCTTCTTGTCCTGTCATTTACTGCCGCATTTGGCGGAAGGTGGGATAATTGGCGGATGACCGGTACATTTTTTATGCCTCCCGATTCTCTGAAGGGAGACACTCTGAAATTACGTTATCCCTTTACGGATGAATCAATCCTTACGGCTCCCGGTACTTCAGGGATGAATGATATCTACCTGAAAAACCCATCAAATTTTTCCACAACCGTTGAGTACGATCCTGAGACCCGGCAATATTATTACAGCTACAAAATAGGAAACATCATTTACCGCCTGCCAACCACATTGTCGTTCGAAGAGTACCAGGATATGGACTTGAAAACCATGATCGACAATTACTGGAAAGAACGATCTGATGCGGCCAGCATAGATAACGCCAAAGGGATCATCCCAAAAATCCATATCCCCGGTAAGGTATTTGAAACCATCTTCGGGAACAATACAGTGGATATTCGGCCCCAGGGATCCGCAGAAATCAATTTCGGGATTATCTCGAACCGACGCGACGATCCTATGCTAAATACGCGACAACGCAGGCAGACTAATTTCGATTTCGATGAAAAGATCCAGATGAACGTCATAGCCAAAATCGGTGATAAGATCGAATTCAAGGTTAATTATAACACTGAAGCAACTTTTGACTTTGAAAACAAGTTGAAGTTAAAATATGAAGGGAAAGAGGATGATATCATTCAGCTTATTGAAGCAGGTGATGTCAATCTGCCGCTAAACACTTCCTTGATTCGCGGAACAGAAAGTCTTTTCGGGATAAAGACCAAACTGCGTTTTGGCCGTGTAACCGTCACTGCCGTTTACTCACAGCAAAAAAGTGAAACCAAGAACATCATCGTCCAGGGTAATGCACAGACCACCCGATTTAAAATCAGGGCAGATGAATATGAAGAAAACAGGCATTTTTTCATTGCACAATATTTCAGGGATAACTACAAAAAGGCCCTTCAGACCTTGCCCATCATTAACTCCGATGTGAACATCGTCAAGCTCGAAGTTTGGGTTACAAATGTCGGGGCGGCAGTAACGGAGAACCGCAATATTGTGGCATACATGGATATCGGTGAAACCAATCCATATAACAAGATCTTTCATGGATATGGGCAAACCTATCCTTCCAACAATGCCAATGATCTTTTCAAGGTACTCATGCCGAACCCTGCAGATACCGCCAAGGTCAGGAATATCAACATTGTTACTGATTATCTGAAAGGGCCGCCATTCTTCCTGGTGTCAGGCGAGGATTTCGAGAAAGTCGAAAGCGCCCGTAAACTTCTTCCTTCCGAATACAGTTTCAACTCCAAGTTGGGATTTATATCGCTCAACATGTCACTGAACACCGACCAAACCCTAGCAGTTGCATATCAATACCAGGTGATTGGTGATACGGCTGTTTACCAGGTTGGTGAATTTTCGGATCAGGGGATCATATCGCCCCAATGCCTCATGGTCAAACTGCTGAAAAGCACATCGCTCAACACAAGGATTCCAACCTGGAAGCTGATGATGAAAAACGTTTATGCCTTGGGAGCTTACCAGGTTCAGGCAAACGATTTTACCCTGAACATCCTTTATTCGGGAAATAATAACGGAGTACCGACAGCTTATATAACTGAAACACGACTGAAAGGAGTTCCCTTAATACGTGTACTCAATTTCGATAATGTCAACCAGCAATTCAACCCGCCACCTGATGGGATGTTTGATTTTTATGATAATGCCACCATACAGGGAGGTACAATCCAGTCGTCGAACGGAAGAATATTTTTCACATTACTTGAACCCTTCGGACAGGATTTACGGGATTCCATATTCGATCCCAATGATCCCAAAGGTTCATTAGCCCTTGCGGATAAATATTGCTTTGACTCATTGTACACCATGACCAAAACCATGGCAAGACAGTACCCGGATAAAAACAAATTCGTCCTGGAAGGATTTTATAAATCAACAGCCGGCGCGGAAATTTCTTTAAATGCCCTTAATGTTCCTCCCGGTTCGGTGAGAGTCACAGCCGGAGGTATCCTGTTGACCGAGAATGTGGAATATACAGTAGATTATACATTGGGACGGGTCAGGATCATCAATGAAGGTTTGCTGAATTCAGGAACACCGATCAACATTTCACTGGAAAGCAATGAGATGTTCAATATCCAGACCAAACGGATGATGGGAGCGCATATCGATTATAAGATCAACAAGGACTTTATAATCGGCGCAACCGTTATGAACCTCAATCAAAGACCACTAACCCAGAAAGTAAATTATGGCGATGAACCGATGTCGAATACAATCTGGGGGATCAACCTGACTTACCGGTCACAATCGAGATTGATAACACGCTTTGTTGATGCCATCCCCTTCATCCATACAAAGGCGATATCGAATGTTTCGATCGATGCTGAGTTTGCCCAATTCATCCCGGGTCATTCCAAGGCGATAGGTAAGGCGGGAACGACTTACATCGACGATTTTGAGGGGGCGAAATCGACTATCGACCTTAAAAATATCGGGAACTGGTTTCTTTCCAGCACTCCGCAGGGACAAACTACTCCCGGTTTTTTTCCCGAAGGAGCAGCGGGAACAAATTTGGCTTATGGTTTCAACAGGTCAAGACTTGCCTGGTATATCATAGATCCCTTGTTCTACGATAAGAATACAAGTTTGATTCCACCCAATGTGAATAATTCTGAACTCGCCAATCAATATGTACGCCAGATATGGGAGACGGAAGTATTCCCCAACAAACAACCACTTAATGGTGTTCCGGTCAATCTTGCGGTACTAAACATGGCATACTATCCTGTGGAACGGGGTCCGTACAACTACGATGTGCTTCCAACTCAATATTCCAAGGGTATTAATTCGGATGGCACCTTGGCCGCTCCGGAAACCAGATGGGGTGGTATTATGAGAAAGATCGAAACTACCGATTTTGACGCTGCTAATGTCCAGTACATTGAATTCTGGATGATGGACCCATTTGTATATGATTCGACTAATACGGGCCAACTCTATTTTAACCTTGGTGATGTTTCAGAGGATATTCTCCGGGATGGAAGAAAAAGTTTTGAAAACGGACTGCCCACTAACAATTTAGTCGCCAATGTCGATACCACCATCTGGGGAAGAATACCGACTTTGCAGGCGCTGGTCGACGCTTTCGATAATAATCCCGCTGCCCGTCCTTTCCAGGATGTAGGTTATGATGGGTTAATGGACCTTGACGAACAATCATTTTTTGACACTACCTATATCACTAAAATTAAAAATGCATATGGCGTTGGTTCAGTTGCCTATAAAATTGCAACAACAGATCCTTCTGCCGATAACTATCATTATTTCCGTGGTACGGATTATGACAATGATCCAAAGTTCAGTAGTGTGTTGGAGCGTTATAAAAAATACAACGGTCCCGATGGAAACTCTCCGACCGCAGAGCAATCCCCTGAAAATTATCCGACCCTGGCAACAACCATCCCGAATGTCGAGGATATCAATAAAGATAATACATTAAGCGAATCTGAACGCTATTACCAATATGTAGTTCAACTGAGACGCGATCAGATGAAACCAGGGAGAAATTACATCACAAACAGTTATCTCGCTACCGATATACCCCTTGCCGACGGTACGCGCGGCTCGGTCACCTGGTACCAGTTTAAAATTCCTATCCGGACGCCAGATAAAGTTGTTGGCAACATTTCGGATTTTACTTCCATCCGGTTCATGAGAGCCTTCTTCAAAGGATTTCAGCGCCCGATCATTTGCCGTTTTGCTACCCTGGAACTAAGCCGTGGTGAATGGCGGAAATATAATTACAGCCTGCTTACTCCGGGTGAATATATCCCTGATGACTATCAGAATCAAACTACGTTTGACCTTGCCACGGTGAGTATCGAAGAAAATGGCAGCAAGGAACCGATTCCATATGTGATGCCTCCGGGTATTCAGCGTGAGACAAACTGGGGATCGATCAACATGCAGCAAATGAATGAGCAGTCGATGGTGCTTAAAACATGTAACCTCGTGGATGGCGATGCCCGTGCAGCATATAAGACGATGGAACTCGATTTTCGTCAATTCATGCGGTTACAGATGTTTGTACATGCAGAACAATCTATCCAGAGCCAGAATCTCAAATATGGTGACCTGACAATCTTTATGCGAATCGGTTCCGATTTTACCGAGAATTTTTATGAATATGAAATCCCGCTAACCTTTACTCCATGGGGCACCGGAACAGATAATCCGGATGCAATCTGGCCCGAATCCAATGCCTTTAATATTGACCTTGCGCGTCTGGTACAAGTAAAATATGATCGCAATATTGCCTTGCGGCAACCCGGTTCTACCCTTTCTGCCTCCATGCCTTATTCCGAATATGACGGATTAAACCGGATAATTGTGGTAGGGTCGCCTACTATAAGCGATGTGAAAGCCATCATGGTCGGCATACGGAATCCCAAGAAAACAAGCCAGTCACAAGATGACGATGGCCAGGCAAAGTGTGCCGAGATCTGGGTAGATGAACTTCGCCTGACCGACTTTAACAAACAGGGTGGTTGGGCGGCAACAGCCCGCATTGCCGCCGATCTTGCCGACTTTGGCCGGATACAGCTTTCAGGAAGTTACAGCAGTCCCGGATTCGGATCTCTTGAACAAAAACAAACGGAACGGCTAATGGAATCAATTGCCAACCTGGGATTTGATATCGATCTTGAACTTGGAAAATTTTTCCCGGAAAAAGCAGGAATCCGGATCCCATTTCATTTCGATTACTCATTAGTCAAGAATACCCCGAAATATGACCCGCTTAATCCTGATCTATATCTAAAAGATGTGATCAATTCCTTTGATACCAAGGAACAAAAGGACTCCATCCGGAACATGACCGAGGCTTATACTCAACGGAAAAACTTTAACCTGATGAATGTCAGGAAAGAACGTATGAAGGATAAAAAACCGAAGATATGGGACATCGAGAACTTCAATATCAGCTATTCCTATTCGGAAATCTTTCATCGAGATGTTGATATTGAATATGATATGAAAAAACACTATACCGGAAGTCTCGGATACACCTATTCGGCCAATCCCAAGAATGTCCAACCCTTTGCCAAATCGAAAGCCCTGGGAAAGTCGAAGGCTTATTCGATAATCAAAGATTTTAACTTTTACTATTTACCACGTTCCTTTTCTTTCCGGACTGAGATGAATCGCGAATTCAACGAGCGTAAATTCAGAAATAAAAGTACGGGAATCGTGCCGATGGAAACTTTCTACATCAAGCGATGGGACTGGTCGCGACTTTATGATCTGAAATATGATTTTTCAAAATCCCTGAAAATATCCCTCAATGCCAACGCCAATGCTTTTATTAACGAACCCCCCGGAAAGATCGACCGGTCTAACCGGGACCAGGTTTGGAACGAGATCTTCTCATTCGGTACTATGTCGAATTACAACCAGATGTTCTCCATTACCTGGGAAGTGCCATTAGCAAAGATTCCTATCCTTGACTGGATCTCAATTTCGACCGGGTATCAGGCTACATACAGGTGGAACGCGAGTCCGATCTCGATACAACCCCAATTCGGGAACACCATAGAAAACTCAAACAGCAAGGTTCTCAACGGAGGAATAAATCTTGTGAACCTTTATAACAAGGTTCCATACCTTAAAAAGATCAACCAGGGGGCGACCACATCCGGCTCCCGCGATCAGCGACTTACAAATCCCAGGTCAATCGGTAAAGATCCGAAGAATCCACAGGCTACATCACAAGATACCCTGAAACAGGAAAAACCTAAAAAGAATATTGGTAAAATCATCCTGGAAGGAACACTCCGGTTTTTGATGGGAGTGAGAAATGCCAAATTTGCTTATACCCAGGGAAACGGCATTTCGCTTCCCGGGTTCATGCCTGAACCGGACGCCCTTGGGAATAACTGGACCGTTAATGCTCCCGGACTGGGATTTGTTTTCGGTGACCAGAAAGATATCCGTAAGAAAGCCATCGATAATGGATGGATTACTATAGATCCGGTCTTGAATTCGCCTTACAATACCAAGTTCAATGAAAACCTTACCATCAACATAAGCGTTGAACCTATCAAAGATCTTCGCATAGAGATAAATGCCTTAAGAACATATTCGAAACGCCATCAGGAAATTTACCGTGCCGACAGTAACGGTATATTTAACAACTATTCACCCATTGATGGCGGATCTTTCAACATGTCATACATTATAATCGGTACCTCATTCGACAAAGAAGATGAGTTTGGGAAGTCGCCTACTTTTGAAAAGATGAAAGAGATCCGTCTCATGATTGCCCAGCGATACGCCGCCCAAAATCCAAATTCCATCGGGATTGTTGATTCCACGGGTTACCCAATGGGCTATGGACCGACCGACCAGGAAGTTCTTACCACCGCATTTATGGCGGCATATACCGGCAGAGATCCTTCCAAAATTGGACTTTCTGCTTTCCCAAAGATCCCATTACCCAACTGGCGGATCACTTATGACGGTCTTGCCAAACTCAAGATCTTCAAATCGTGGTTGCGAACACTTACACTCTCCCATGCTTATATCTCAAGCTACACTGTAACTTCCTACAATTCGAATTTACGGTTTCTTGAAAATGAAGGTTTTCCGGTAGCTTTGAATAGCGCCGGAAATTTCATCCCAAGGGAAGAGATGACGGTGATCTCCATAACCGAGCAATTCAATCCGCTTTTCAAAATAGATTTGGGCTTTGTCAACAGCCTGTTAGCTAATTTCGAGATACGACGCGGACGAAACCTTTCATTTAGTTATGCCAATAACCAGTTGACTGAAATTTCATCCAACGAACTGATCATCGGAATGGGATACCGGATTAAAAATATCAGACTTAACTTCTCCGGATTACTTGGCGGAGGTAAAAAGGCAAAAACAGCCTCGGATCTTAATCTTAAACTTGATTTTTCAATCCGGAAGAATAAAACGGTCCTGAGAAGGATTGACCAGGAGATCAACCAGATCTCGGTCGGACAACAGGTATTGTCGATCAACTTCTCGGCCGACTATAACCTGAGTCAGAAGTTTAATATTCGCTTCTATTTCGATAAGGTCATTAATAGTCCTTATGTTTCGAACCAGTACAGGACCTCCAACACAAAAGGTGGAATTGCATTACGGTTCACCCTCTCCCAATAGAACTGTTCCGATACCTTTTTTATCAACAACATCCGTCATTGTAAAAAAAGATGTATTTTTGAAAAAAACATTTAAATACTTTTCACATGAATGTTCCTGAAAATCTGAAGTACACAAAAGACCATGAATGGCTGAGGGTAGAAGGTGAACACGGTTATGCAGGCATCACCGATTACGCACAGCACGAACTAGGCGACATCGTCTTTATCGAAGTTGAAACTGTCGGAGAGATTCTCGAAAAACATGAATCTTTTGGTACAATCGAAGCCGTTAAAACTGTTTCTGACATGTACATGCCCGTTGGGGGGGAAGTCCTTGAATTCAATGAAGAACTAATCACCAAACCGGAAACCATCAACCAGGACCCCTACGGCAAAGGTTGGATTATCAAGATCAAATTCCAAAACAGTTCAGAAGTTGGTGAACTACTCACTCCTGAACAGTACAACGAAATTATTAAAGCATAACCGGTACTGTTCAACACCCCATCGGATCCTTGACACTTTTCCTCAAAAATAACAATTGGAGTATTCTTTGGGGAGTACTAATTATTTTGCTTACCTCCTTACCGGGAAATGTCTTCCCAAAGTTACCAAGTTATATGGACCTGTTCCAGCCTGATAAGCTGGTTCATATTTTTATTTTCCTGGTGTTTGGGTTTCTTTTGATAAGGGGCTTCAAAATGCCGGGAAATCCGCCGGTCATTCAACGGAATCCGATAACTGTTGCTTTGACTATTGCTGTTACCATCGGAGGATTAACAGAAGTTATGCAAGGCTTAATAATCCCCTTGCGAACTTCATCTCCTTATGATTTTATTGCCAATGTGGCAGGAAGCGCTCTGGGGGCAATATTATTCCTGCTCTGGGAAAAGAAAAAGAAGAGTGCTGCGAAGTAAGGTTAAGGCCGAAGAATTATTTCTCACCAGAATGGAAATGGTTGAAGACTATTGCTCCTTTCGATCGACCAATGACTTCCTGAAGTGATTCAATTGTTGCGAGTTTAATATTCTTAACCGATTTGAATTTCCAAAGTAATTTTTGATTGATCGAATAGCCGATCCCTGTAATTCCTGTAAGCTGAGGGCTAAGCGTGGCTTTTTCACGTTTGCGTCGATGATGGGCGAGCCCGAAACGGTGCGCTTCATCCCGCATCTGCTGAATGAGGCGAAGGGTCTCCGATTTTTTATCAAGGTACATGGGCAGCGGATCGTTAGGGTAATATATCTCCTCAAGTTTCTTCGCAATCCCGATAATTGTCATTTTCCTTTTAAGGTTTAGTCTTGTCAGGCTTTTCAGGGCAGCCGAAAGCTGCCCCTTCCCTCCATCGACTATGATCAACTGGGGCAAAGATTTATTCTCTTCCACCAGTCGCAAGTACCGGCGATAAATGATCTCCTCTATGGAAGCGAAATCATTGGCGCCCTCCACAGTCTTGATATTGAAATGTCTGTACTCACTTTTATCAGGCCGGCCATTTTTGAAGCATACCATGGCCGCCACAGGAGTGGTCCCCTGTATATTTGAGTTGTCAAAGCATTCGATATGAACCGGTATTTCAGGTATACGCAAATCCTTCATCATCTGGTCGAGGATACGGCGGCTCCGGTGTTCGGGATCGACAAGCTCTTTTTGTTTCTCCTTTTCCAGCTGGTAATACCTTACATTCCGCTGGGAAAGGTCGAGCAATTTTTTCTTATCCCCGATTTTTGGAACGGTAATGGTTATTCCGGGGATATCATATTCCGTCGGAAATGGAAGGATTATTTCTGAGGCCTGGCTATCAAACCTTTGCCTGATTTCGGTAATTGCCAGCGATAACAACTCTTCCGGTGATTCATCAAGTTTCCGGGTTAGTTCCACGGTATGGAACTGGATGACCGCTCCATTCATCACCTTCATGAAGTTCACATAGGCATGCAATCCATCGGCAACAATTGAAAATACATCAACATTGTTAATGGTGGGATTGACAATAGTCGATTTACTTTGATATTTATCGAGCAGGGAAAGCTTTTCTTTAACAATATGTGCTTTTTCATACTCCATTTTCGTTGCATATTCCATCATCAGATCCTTTAGTTGTTTTGCAACCGATGCGATATTGCCTTTAAGGATTTCTTTGATGGAAGCAATAGACTTTTCATAATCTTCAGCGTCCTGGAGTGCTTCACACGGTCCTTTACAATTGCCGATATGGTATTCGAGGCAGACTTTGAATTTTTTTGCCCTGATGTTTTTCTCGTTTAGGTTAAGAGAACAATTCCGGAGAGGATAAAGTTGCCGTGTAAGGTCTAATAAGGTGTGCATCAGCCTGACATTGGCATAGGGTCCGAAATAAACCGATCCGTCGCGGATTACATGACGGGTAGGGAACACGCGTGGGAAGGGCTCATTTTTAATACATATCCACGGGAAAGTCTTATCATCTTTCAGGGCTACATTATAATGCGGCTGGTACTTTTTGATAAGGTTGTTTTCCAGGAGAAGCGCATCCTGCTCGGTTTCTACAACGATCACTTTGATGTCGGCGATCCGGCGGACCAACATCTGCACCTTTCCGCTGACCGAATTGATCTTTGCAAAGTAGGAGGTGACCCGTTTTTTGAGGTCTTTCGCCTTCCCGATATAAATGATCCGGTTCTTGTCGTCGAAATACTGATAAACCCCCGGCTTATGTGGCAGGGTTTTGACGACTCCCTGGAGATGGGAGAAATATTTGTTCGAGTTGGAAGTCAAGGGATCAATGGTTTTCAACATTAGAGCAATACAAAGTTAGATAATTGGGAGCAATCTGTTTAGCAAATCTGGAACATCAGG
>Ga0172368_10002376_pt1 | contig 24086 bp, 20 predicted proteins | sample Lak11m_FD_114540 | JGI IMG/M metagenome (GOLD analysis project Ga0172368, IMG submission 114540) | Freshwater microbial communities from Kabuno Bay, South-Kivu, Congo - kab_022012_11m | ecosystem: Environmental > Aquatic > Freshwater > Lake | place: Democratic Republic of the Congo: South-Kivu...
CATCGACCACTTCACCGGAAATTCCGGTGGGCGACCGCTTGACACAACGGGCGGCGTAGGATTACTATTCAGTTAGAGAGTCACCGGAGAACTTTCAACTATCTCTGGGACATACTCTCCGGTGCCCTTGTTATCGTTTTGTGACACCGTTGAGTTTTAGCCCTTACTCCTTGCTGGAATGCTGCGAACACCACCGGCAGCATATCCAGTGATGGGCAAATTGCCGGTACAGTCGCCATAAATTGGGCTGATTAATACACAGGATTGACAGCATTATTTCATATACCATAAGCACTGGTTGCTCACTACAACATAGGGGAGGGTTGGATGAAGGCATCACTATTGCTCCTGGTTCCGCTGTTATTCCTGGCGATTGCCGGCTGCGGCGGCGGCAGTGGAGGCGGGGGGAACGGCGGCCCGTCGGGGTTGATGACGGTGCTGGGCTTCAATGACCTGGGAATGCACTGTATCAACCAGGATTTTTCCGAACTGATGATCCTGCCGCCGTTCAACAACCTGCACGCTCAGGTGATCGATCGCGGCGGGGAAGATCCGCGCATCGTGACGAGCGGAATTACGGTGACGTATACCATCCCGTCGAATACAACGTCGGCCAATAAAACCAATTTCTGGAACTTCGCGCAGGCGCTGTTCGGCACGGCGCCGCCGCCCAACATCGGGCTGACCGGCAACGGTCTGGCCGGCAACATGACGCCCGTCGCCGGCGGCATCTGGGAAGCGTCAGGCATCCCCATCACGCCGTTGAACGACAATATGCAGGAAGATCCCTACCCGTTGGCCACGATCACCGTCACGCAAAACGGCGCCATCACGGCGCAAACGCAGGCGGTGGTGCCGGTTTCCTGGGAGATCAGTTGCAACCTGTGCCACAACACCCCGGGCATCAGCACGGCGATGGATATCCTGAAAGCCCACGACCGGCTGCACGATACCACGCTGGCGACGGGACCGAAGCCGGTCGCCTGCGGCTCCTGCCATGTCCAGCCGCCCCTTGCCGCGCTCCTTCCCGGCAACCCGAATCTGTCGACGCTCTCCTCGGCGATGCATACCGCCCATGCGCCGCGCATGGCGCAGGCGGGATTGAATAATCCCTGCTACGCCTGCCATCCCGGCATCCGCACGCAATGCCTGCGCGATGTGCACGCCAGCGCCGGCATGGTCTGCACCGACTGCCACGGCAGCATGGCGGATGTCGGCAACCCCTCCCGCCAGCCGTGGGCCGATGAGCCGCGCTGCGGCACCTGCCATCCGCGCACGCCTATCGCCGGCTTCCAGCTCGAACAGCCGGGCACGCTGTACCGGAACTCAAAAGGACATCACAATATCTACTGCGCCGCCTGCCACGGCAGCCCGCACGCCATTACTCCCACCATCACCGCCCAGGACAATATCCAGGCCATCGCGCTGCAAGGCCATGCCGGCACCATCGATACCTGCACGGTCTGCCATAGTTCGCAACCCGATGAATCGTTCCCGCACAGTGTGAGTGGAGGGGATTAACGGAATATTGACCGGCCGGACGTTTCTCGTGGGAGAGGTAATCCGGCCGGTCACTTAGTGGCGAAAAGCATGCAAGCGCGGATATCTTCGACGGTAAGTCCTGTATACTCGCCGATAATCTCCTCGGTAGTGGCGCCGTGCGCCAGCAGGTTGAGGATAAACTCCACTGTTAAACGCGTACCCTTGATGATAGGTTTTCCCGCCATCACTTTGGGATTCATTACGATGCGTTCCGACAGGTCCTTATCTTTCATAGCAACTTCCTCACCTATAGCTTACAGACTGAGATACCCGGTGTCGATTACCACCATACAGACATGAGACGGTCTTGCACCTTCACCTTTCCGCTGCCGTTTGTCCGCTGATGCACCCATCCGTCTGTTTCACCGTCCGCTACACTATGGTAAGACGGTAACGTGGGGCAAGCGAGGGCTTGTTGTAGCGTGAAGGAGGATTGATCCATGGCAGACCAGGCATACAAATATATCATCGTCGGCGGTGGGCGGGCCGGCGCCTCCGCGGTGGACGGCATCCGGCAACTCGATGAAGACGGCACCATCCTGGTGATTGGGAACGAGATGGAGCCGCCCTATAATCGCCCGCCGTTAACGAAGGACCTGTGGTTCGGCAAAAAAACCTTCGAGCAGATTTTCATCCATCCGCCTGAGTATTATACCGAAAAGCGCACGCATCTCCGGCGCGGGGCCGGCGTGGTGAGCCTGGACCCCGCGGCAAAGGTGGTGAAGGATGAGACCGGCGAGAGTGTCCACTACGAAACGCTGTTGCTGGCCACCGGCGGCCGTCCCCGGCACCTGACCATTCCCGGCGGCGAGCTGGACGGCATCTGCTACTATCGTTACGCGAGCGACTATCACAAAATCCGCGAGATGGCGCAGCCGGACCGGGCGGCGGTGGTGATCGGCGGTGGATTTATCGGCTCGGAGATCGCGGCGGCGCTCAACCACAGCGGGGTGAAGGTCGCCATGATCTACCCGGATCCGTACCTGGTTGCCCGCGTCTTTCCCGAGGAGCTGGGTCGCCACCTGCAAAAATTCTATCAGGAGCGCGGTATCGGCATCTTCTCCGGCAACGCGCCCACCGCCTTCGAGCGGCAGGATGGGAAATTCATCACGCGCACGAAAAGCGGCGACGATCTGGAATCGGACATCCTCATTGTGGGCGCCGGCATCTACCCGAACGTCGAGCTGGCGGAATCCGCCGGCCTGCAGGTGGAGAACGGCATCATGGTGGATGAATACCTGCGCACCTCCGACCCGCACATCTACGCCGCCGGCGACAACGCGAACTTCCCTTACCAGGCGCTGGGCCGCCATACGCGCGTCGAGCACTGGGACAACGCGTTGAGCCAGGGCAAAGCCGTCGGACGCAATATGGCCGGCGCCAACGAGCCGTTCACCTACATGCCCTATTTCTACTCCGACCTGTTCGAGTTCGGCTACGAAGCGGTCGGCGACGTGGACCCCCGGTTGGAGGTTTTCGCCGATTGGGAGAAGGAGTTCGATACCGGCGCCATCTATTATCTGAAGGACCACACGGTGCGCGGCGTGATGCTCTGCAACATCTGGGGCAAGCTGGACCGCGCGCGCGAGCTGATCCGCAACGGCCATCAGGCGCCGCCCGAGCAGCTCCGCGGCCTGATCAAAAGCGGAAAGGAAGCGGCATGAGCCTGGAACAGGAAAAATGCATACCCATCAAGGCAGGGGAGCCGCCGCTGCCGCCGGAGGAAGCGCACGCGCTGCACGCCCAAATCCCGGAGTGGACGTTGAAAAACCAATCGCTCGAGCGGGACTTCACTTTCAAGGACTTCCGCGAGGCGATCGCCTTCGTTAACCGGGTGGCAGATGTCGCCGAGGGAGAAAATCACCACCCGGACATCAAAATATCTTATAATAAAGTCCACCTGACGCTGTCTACCCATAAAATCGGCGGCCTGTCGCGGAACGATTTGATTCTGGCGGCGAAAATCGATCGAGTGATTGATGGCTAGTGCTCCAGGCAGGGGACTGTCCCATCCCACGTGATCAAGCCACGGTGAGGATGACTGAGAAGCGGTGGATAAGATGTAGGGACTGTCCCCGTCGCGAAACGGGAACGGCGCCGCTGGACGGGGACAGTCCCTAAGGTCAAGTTTCCGAGCGTGAAAACGAGAAGACAGGCACTGGTTCTACACCGCTGGGACAGTCCCTGAGCGATCCCATCATTGGAGACCACATGGCGAAATCTTTGAACGGCGCTACCGCCCTCATCACCGGCGCGGGCAAGCGTATCGGACGACAGATCGCGCTGACGCTGGCGAACGAGGGCGTCAATATCGTCGTCCATTACCACCACTCCGCCGGAGAAGCGGAGGAGCTGCAGCGTGAGTTGATCGACCTGGGCGTGAAGGCGTGGACGGTGCAGGCGGACTTAGCGAAGGCGGAGGAATACGGCACGCTGATCGAGCGCTGCCTGCCGCTCGCGGGGACGCTCGACCTGCTGGTGCACCATGCATCCATCATTCCGCAGGAGAAGCTGGAGGAACTGACGCTGCCGTCGCTCGACCTGAACATCGAGGTGAATGCCTGGGCGCCGTTTCAGCTCTGCCGCGATTTCGCTCAGCAGCTCGGTAAGGGCGGCATCGTCAACCTGATCGACTCGCGCACCCGCGGGTACGACTGGAATCACACCGGCTACATTCTGAGCAAGCACGTGCTGGCGGTGATGACGCGCATGCTGGCGCTGAAATACGCCCCCGAGATCACCGTCAACGGCGTGGCGCCGGGGCTGATTCTGCCCCCGCCCGGTCAGGATCAAAGTTATCTCGATAAACTGGTGAATCTGGTGCCTTTGAAACGCCACGGCGACCCGCAGGATATCGCCGACGCGGTGCTCTACCTGCTGAAAAGCGACTTTCTCACCGGCGAAGTCATCTACGTGGACGGCGGCCGGCACCTGCTGGAGTATATCGGTGGACAAAATCCTCATTAAAGACCTGCTGACCCGCTGTGTCATCGGCGTAAGCGAGGATGAGCGGCGCGAGAAGCAGGACGTGCTGATCAACATCACCCTGTTCGCCGACCTGCGCCCGTCGGGCCGCAGCGACAACCTGGAGGATGCGGTGGACTACCGCGCCATCAAAAAACAGGTCCTCGCGCTGGCGGAGGCGTCGCAGTTCCACCTGGTGGAAGCGCTGGCGGAGTCTGTCGCGGAGATCTGTCTGCAGCATCCCCGCGTGCAACGCGCGCAGGTGATGGTGGAAAAACCCTCCGCCCTGCGCTTCGCCCGCAGCGTGGGGGTGGAAATTGTCCGGGAGCGTGAGGAAACGCAGTCAGGGCAATAGAGTTGATTGGTGGGCGAGCGTCATGGGAGGGCGAGCGTCCCCGCGAGCCCCGCGCGAGGCATTCGTTGACGATTGTAGACCCATTTTTACGTAGGCAAGGCTCAACAGGCATTGTTTGATAATAACGGGCATGTGATCGGGGCTCGCGGGGACGCTCGCCCTCCCACCGAGGCTGGTATCCTGGTGCAAGCATTCATTGGCGTGGGTTCGAATATCGATCCGGAGATCAACATCCCCCATGCGCTGGACCTGCTCAGGCAGTCGGTGCGTATCACCGGCATTTCGACCTTTTACCGCACGCCGGCGCTGGGACGCGAGGACCAGCCGCCATTTTACAACGGGGTGGTTGCCGTGGATACGGAGTTGCCGCCCTGTGAGCTGAAATTCGCGGAACTGCGCCGGATCGAGGAGCGGCTGGGTCGCTGGCGTGGCGCGGACCGGTATGCCCCGCGCACCATCGATCTCGATCTCATCCTGTATGACGATCTTGTCATTGAAGATGAAGATTTGATCCTCCCCGACCCTGAGATCGCGCAGCGGGCCTTTCTGGCTGTGCCGCTGTGCGAGCTGGCGCCGGCGCTGGTGCTGCCTGATGGCCGGGCGGTCTGTAACATTGTAGAAGAATTGTCCGCGCAATCGCTGGAGGCGCTGCCTGAATTTTCTCACAAACTGCACGAACGATTTACGCGCGGACTCGAAGGTCCGCGCTCCAGGGGGAGACATGAACCACCAGCGTATCGAAGAACTGATCCGTGAATTGCTGACCGAACTGGGCGAGGATCCGACCCGCGAGGGATTAATGGAAACGCCCCGCCGCGTTGCCGCCAGTTTTGAGTTCCTTGCATCCGGATACCGCACCGATATCGATAAGCTCATCAACAATGCGATTTTCACCCAGGCTGAAGAGACGAACAACATGATCATCGCGCGAGATATCGAGTTGTACAGCCTGTGCGAGCACCACATGCTGCCGTTTTACGGGCGCTGCCACATCGGCTACATTCCCGATGGCAAGGTGCTGGGCTTGAGCAAGCTCGCGCGCGTCGTGGACATGTTCGCCCGACGCCTGCAGATCCAGGAGCGGCTGACCGACCAGATTGCCCATGCCATCATGAATACCGTCAATCCGGAGGGGGTGGGCGTGATTATCGAGGCGCGCCACCTCTGCATGATGATGCGCGGCGCGCAAAAACAGAACTCGATGATGGTCACCTCCTCGGTGCTCGGTTCCTTCCGCAAGTCCAGCATCACGCGCAGCGAGTTCCTCTCTCTACTTCAACGCGAAAAACCGGTATAATGGGCGCCGGAAGAATGGAAGGTTGGAAGTACGGAAGATTGGAAGAGATGACGAGGAAATGGGTGAATGGGTGAAGGTGAGATATTTAAGCTCTCCAATATTCCCATCCACCATCATTTATCAACTCTTCCAAGCTTCCATACTTCCATTCTTCCAGCAGTTCAATTTATTCGGAGGCTTACATGACAATAACTGTGACTGATATTGACCAGCGTGCCATCAATACGATCCGCTTCCTTTCCGTCGATGCCGTGCAGAAGGCCAATTCGGGGCATCCGGGACTGCCGATGGGGACGGCGGCGATGGCGTATGTGCTGTGGGACCGTTATCTGAAGCATAACCCCGGCAATCCGAGCTGGCCGGATCGCGACCGCTTCATCCTCTCTGCCGGCCACGGCTCCATGCTGCTCTACAGCCTGCTCCATCTCACCGGCTATCGTCTGGCGCTGGCCGACCTCGAGCAGTTCCGCCAGTGGGAGAGCCTGACCCCCGGCCATCCGGAATATGGGGTCACGCCGGGCGTCGAGACCACTACCGGCCCGCTGGGCCAGGGCATCAGCAACGCGGTGGGCATGGCCATTGCCGAGCAGGCGCTGGCCGCCCGCTTCAACAAACCGGGATACGAGATCATCGATCATTACACCTACGTACTGGCCTCCGACGGCGATATGATGGAAGGCGTCTCCGGCGAGGCAGCCAGCCTGGCGGGCACCCTCCGGCTCGGCAAATTGATCGTGCTCTACGATGACAATCAGATTTCCATCGAGGGCAGCATCGCTTCCTCCTTCACGGAGAATGTGGCCGGGCGCTTTGCCGCCTACGGCTGGCAGGTGCTCGGTCCCATCGATGGTCTGGATCCGCTCTCCGTGGACGGCGCGCTCCTTCAGGCGAAGGCCGATCCGACACGGCCCACCCTGATCGACTGCCGCACCATCATCGGCTACGGCAGCCCGGCGCAGGGCACCGGCAAGGTGCACGGCGAGCCGCTGGGTGAGGAGAACGTGCAGCGAGCCAAGGACGCCCTCGGCTGGCCGACGCACTCCCCCTTCTTCGTGCCTGACGACATACTGGAGCACACCCGGCAGGCGGTTAAACTCGGTGCGGATGCGGAAGCGGCCTGGGAACGGAAGCTGGACGAGTATGCCGATCAATTCCCCGACCTGGCGGCGGAACTCCGCGCGCGCCTGCGCGGCGAGCTGCCGGACGGCTGGGACGCCGGCCTGGACGGTCTCTTCCCGCCCGGCACGAAGCCGATCGCCACGCGCAGCGCCTCCGGCAAGGTGATCGAGCAGTTGTCGAAACAGGTGCCCGCGCTGATGGGCGGCTCCGCTGACCTGGCGCCCAGCACGAAGACCTTCGTCGAAGGTGAGGGGGTGTTCAGCCCGGAGGACCGCGGCGGACGCAACATGCGCTTCGGCGTGCGCGAGCATGCCATGGGTTCGATTGCGAACGGCATGGCGGTGCACGGCGGCCTGATTCCCTACACCGCGACGTTCTTCGTCTTCTCCGACTACATGCGCCCGCCCATGCGACTGGCGGCGCTGTCGAAGTTTCACGTGGTGCACGTATTCACCCACGACAGCATCGGCGTGGGCGAGGACGGCCCCACCCACCAGCCGATCGAGCAGTATATGACCCTGCGCGCCATGCCCAATTACGCCTTCATCCGTCCCGCCGACGCCACCGAGACGGTGGAAGCGTGGAAGGTTGCGCTGCGCAACGCCGGCGGCCCCACCGGCCTTGCGCTGACTCGCCAGAACCTGCCGGTACTCGACCGCACGAAATACGCCCCCGCCGCTGGCCTGCAAAAAGGCGGCTACGTGCTCTGGCAGTCGGGTGAAGGTACGCCGGAGGTGATCCTCATCGCCACCGGCTCCGAGGTGAGCCTGGCGCTGGAGGGCGCCGAGCGTCTGGCTGTGGAGGGCATCAACGTCCGCGTGGTCTCCATGCCCTGCTGGAAATACTTCGACGAGCAGCTTCCCGAATACCGCGACAGCGTGCTGCCCGCCGCGGTGCGCGCCCGCGTCTCCGTGGAAGCCGGCATCACCCTCGGCTGGGAGCATTACCTGGGCTTCGACGGCATCGCCCTTGGCATCGACCACTACGGCGCCAGCGCGCCCGCCAAGGTGCTGCTGGAGAAATTCGGCCTCACCCCCGACCGCGTGGTGGCGGCGGCGAAAGCGGCGATGGAACGGAAGTGATGGAAGGTTGGAAGGTTGGAAGATTGAGTTGGTAGGAATGGGAGAATGGGGGGGGGGTAAATGCTCTTCTATTCTCCCGTTTATATAAGTTCAACAGCCATGGTATCAAAGGGGATTATGCACCTGAGGCGGAAGTCATACTGATAAGTTGAAGCCCTTCCACACCGCTGTAATGCGATTTTCGTCTTCCCCCCTTGATACCTATCGATACGATAATTGGTATGGAAATATCATACCACAAAATCATACCATTAATCAGTGTAATCTGCGAAATCTGCGGTTCCTCGTCCTAAAACGCCAGCAATCGCGGATTCTGGATCAGCGGGCGGTTGGCTTCCAGCATCTCCCGCACCATCCGGAGGCACTGCGCGAAAGGCAGGCGGCTGCAGAGCGGGTCGGTGGCGATCAATGCAACTAACGCATCGAACGAACCGTGCAGGGCGATATCGACCATCTGCTCCTGGCGGAGAACGATGGGGAGGACGATGGGCTGCAGCACCGGCGGCAGCGGAGAGGTGAAGGGGTGCACGCCGGCGCCGTCGAAACGGCAGCGCGTTTCCACCACCGCGCCGCGCGGCAGGGCGTCGATCTGGCCGTCGTTGCGGCAATTCGCCCCCAGCGTCAGCGCGCGGTGGCCGGTCAGCGATTCGATGGAAGCCACCAGCGGGTCATCGCCGTGGCCCAGCGCGGCCAGCGCCGCGTCGTCACCCGTGTTGACGTAGGTTTCCAGCTTCCCCCGCCGCTCGCGCCGTCCGGCTTCCCGCTCCTCGATGAACGTCCGCGCCACGCCGTAGGGCAGCGGTTCCACCTGCCCGGGCAGGAACCAGGGCACGTTCTCCACGTGGTGCCGATCGTTGATCGCCGGCAGGTAACCGAGCAACCGCCAGAGCGCGAAGGCGGCGTGCATCCGACGCACGTCCGGATTATCCGAGGGGATATCGGCGCCGCCTTCGGCATCGGTGCAAAAGCCCATCTCCCGCAACCGCGCCAGCACGTCCACGCCGCCGGCGGTCAGCCGGATGAACCACGAGCCGTGGTCGATGCCGGCTGTCGTATACTCCGCCTGTTCCGGGTTCAGTCCGGCGGCTTTCACCAGCGTGTGCACGGTCTCATCCACGCCCGGGCACATGCCGACCGTGCGAATGTCGAATTCGCGCTCCGGCACGCGGGTGAGCACCGTCAGCGGATTGGAGACGTTGAGCAGCCAGGCGTCCGGGCAACACGCCGCCATGCGCGCGCCAAAGCTATAAAAGACGGGGATGTTGCGCACTGCGCGCAGCCAGCCGCCCGGCCCGAGGGTGTCGCCCACCGTGTGCGGGATGCCGTAGCGCTCGGGGATTTCAAGGTCGTGCCGCATGGCGTCCAGCCCGCCGGTGGAGATGCAGGTGATGACAAAATCCGCTCCCCGCAGCGCGGCGTCCAGTTCGGTGGTAGATTCCAGCCGCACCGGCGCCCCGTGCGCGCGGTTGACCCGCTCTGCCGCCGCCGACACCAGTTCCAGCGCTTCCGCGTCGATGTCCATCAACGCCAGGTGGACGTCCCGCAAGTGCTCCGACAGCACGAACTGCCGTGCAAATCCGAACGCCCACAGATAACTGCCGCCGCCGATAATCGCCACCTTCATATCTCCACCCCTTTCACCGGCATCTTACCGCGAAATGGCCGACCGGACAAGGTTGCCGACCGTCCCATTGACGGAGGAGCCATTCGGCATACAATATGATAAGACGTGCCCTTGCCCGGACAACGGGTTGGCCTTCACGCTTCGGAAGAAAGGCTCAATGATGCGTTATTTTCTGCTCCTCCTGCTCGGTGTCTTCACGCTGGCCGCGGCGCCGGCTATCACGCTGGTCGAGAACGGTCAACCGCGGGCGACTATCGTGACGGCGGCAGCGAGCGACCCCAGGGTGAAGACCGCTGCCAATGAGCTGCAGCGCTATCTTGAAAAGATCTCCGGCGCGAAACTGCCCATCGCGATGGATGCCGATAACCCGCAGGGCGCGCTGGTGCTGGTGGGGAAAAGCCGATTGACCGATGCGATGGGGGTGAAGATTCCCGCCGGCGTCACCGCCGACCGCGTGGAGGAAGGCTTCATCATTGTCTGCAAGGACGACCGGTTGGTGCTGGCCGGCAACGACGGCGCGCCATACCACGGCACGGAATACGCCGTCGACGATTTCCTCGAACGGCTGGGTGTCCGCTGGTTCATGCCCACCGACTTCGGCGAAATCGTGCCGAAGCTACGCACCGTGACTTTTGCGGACACCAATTTGGCGGAGCATCCGGACTTTCGCGTGCGCGGCGGTGAAGTCGATGAAAAGTGGGGCTTGCGCAATAAGCTGGGGGTGGCCGGCGATTTCGGGGCTAACGATACCAGCGTCTGGTACTTCATGCCTTCCTTCGAGGAGCAGCCAGAGCTTTATGCATTGGGACCGGACGGCAAGCGCGACAAGAACCTGGGTATCTGTTACTCCAATCCGGAAACCGCCAGAGCGGTGGCGGAACGCCTGGTCGCCGCCTTCAACAAAGACCCCTTGCTGAACGTCATCGGCATTGCCCCGCCCGACGGCGTGCCGGCGTGCAACTGCCCCGACTGCAAAAAGGTCAACCAGGGCTTTCCCAACGGCAAGCTGAACAATTCCCAGTATGACAGCACCACGGAGGAATGGATCGCCTTCGTGCAGCGGGTGGCTGCCCTGGTCTACCCGGAGTGCCCGGATCGCTATGTGTGGACGAACGGCTACTCGAATCGCCACTTCGCCCCGCAAGGCATCGACAAGCTCGGACCGAACGTGGGCGTGCAGTGCGCGGAGATCGAGGATTGCACCCTGCATGCGCTGGACGATCCCCGCTGCTGGCAGAAACGGGCGCAGGCGCTGCGGCTGCAGCAATGGTGCAAGCTTACCGGCGGCAAGGTCAGTATTTATGAATATGACCTGCAGATGATGGTTTCCAGCCTCACCCCCATTCCCATGGTGCACAAATACCGGCGTGATATGCCCCAGTGGAAGCGCTGGGGCGTAATGGGCTATACTCTCTGCTCGCGGTACTGCTGGGCGGAGGAAGGCATCCTGACCAAGTACCTGCGCGCGAAACTGGCGTGGGATGTGAACGCCGACGTGGCAGCCATCATGCGGGATTACTACGACCGGTGGTACGGTCCCGCCGCCCGGCCCATGCGCGCCTACTGGGATGCGCTGGAGCGCGCGGTGGCGCAGGCGCCTTTTCACGGCCACGAGAATACCTTCATGCCGGATGTCTACACGCCTGCGCTGATGACTCAACTGGAAAAGTCGCTTGCCGAAGGCGAGAAGGCGGCGACGGGCGAGCGCGACCGCCTGCATGTCCATCTCGACCGCCTGATCCACGAGCATCTGAAGGCTTATGTCGCCATGGAAGCGGCGGACGACGAGTGCAATTACGCCGAGTGCATCCGTCAGGCCCAACACATGCTCGACCTGCGCCGGCAAATCAACGAGCTGACCGGCTTCAAGGAGATGATGACCGGTGAATACGCCTACAGCACGGAAGACCGCATCAAAGAGTGGCAAGGCTGGTTGGACAAGATCGACGGCAAGACCGGAACCCTGGTCGCCGTCCTTCCCGCCGCCGCCCGGTTCAAAACGGACCCGCGTGCGGAGGGCTATCACTTCCAGTGGTATGCTGCCGATGTGAGTGAAAAGGGCTGGAAGCCGATCCTCACCACCAAAGGCTGGGAGGCGCAGGGATTTCAGGATACGCAGGGCTTCAATTACACCGGCCTGGCCTGGTATCGCATGACCGCCGATGTGCCTGCCGGCGCCGACGGCAAGAAGCTCACCCTCCTCATGCCCGGCGAAGTGGAGGAAGCCTGGTGCTGGGTGAACGGCCAATATGCCGGCCACTTCTCCCACCATTCCGTCTGGTGGCGCCAGTTCACCCATGAATTCGACGTCACCGGCCTGCTCAAGCCCGGCAAAAACCAGCTCACCTTCCGCGTGCTCTGCAACGAGCAGTACTTCGGCGTGAGCGGCATCTTCCGGCGGATGCTGCTGTATTCGCCGCGTGAATAGTGAATGGTGAGTACGGGACAGTCCCGTGGTTATGTCAGCGATTGTTGGGGAAGACGGCCGGTTCTGGTCCTGTGGGCGCGGGACAGTCCCATAGTGCTAACCATTATCGTATGGGGGCGGTCGATTGGGGGGCGGGTCCGGTGCTGGCGCGGGGGATGATCCGCGCGGGGAGGACGATATCTTTGAAGTCGGTGATTGCATGGGGCGGCGTGCCGGCGGTGATACGGTCGGCCAGCAGCTTGATGCCGGTCCGGCCCATCTCACGGGATTGAATATCGATCGTCGTAATATCCGGATAGAAGTAATCACGATAGATATTACCCATGCCGATAATCGACAGATCGTCGGGCACGCGCAGCCCGTGCTCCCGTGCGATGCTTTGCAACACATGCGCCGTGATGTCCATGGCGGTGATCGCGGCGGTCGGACGGGGAGACATCCGCAGCAGTGCCTGAAAGGCATTCCTGACTTCCACGGCGCCGTTGACATTTGTCAGGGTGATCGTCATCCCCCGCGCGCGAAACTCCTCTTCCCATACCGCGGGCGCCGCCAGTTTCATCCCTATCACCTGCCGGTGGCCCAGCGCCGCGAGATGTTCGACCGCCAACCGGGCATACATTCGCTCATCCCGGCAGACGGAATCGACCGGCTCGGGAAACAACCGGGTCATCACCTGCACGACATGAATACCATGACTGCGTATGGCGAGCAAGACCCGCCGCGGCATCGGCTTTTGAAAGGAGTGCGCCAGCATCAGGCCGCTGATCCCCACCTCGAGCAGATTGTTGATCGCTTCTTCGATCCACTGGCGGTCCGGTCCGATCTGATACAGGAGGATGCTGATTTTGTATTTGCTCGCTTCTTCCGCCGCGCCGCGAAGGATATCCGTGGCGATATCGCTGAACCATTCGTGGATCAAATAACCGATCACGCGGCCGCCGCCGAAAGTGGGCACGCGCGCTTCGGGCAAGGCATAGTTCAGCTTGCGGGCAATCTCTTTGATCCGCTCTCGTGTCTGCGGGGAGACTTCCGCATGGTCATGCAAGGCATGAAACACGGTGGAGAGTGAGATGCCCGCCAGTCTGGCGATCTGTCGCATGCTTGGCATAATAAATCGAATAACCTTAATTACCAAACTTGTTTGGTCCCCGGAATCATTCAGAAAAGGGCGGTCGATGTTTATCCATTGCTATAATACCAACCGAGGAGACCAATTTCAACTCACGGCAGGAGAATCACCGGTGGTTTCTCTCTTCCGGGGCCCATCAGGGAACCCGGGCAATATGCTTTCTTTCATTGAAGGAGGTGTGGCGATGACATCATGGTTCACCCATGACACCCGGCGAACCCCACGCGGGTTTACGCTGATCGAATTACTCGTTGTGATTGCAATTATCGCAATCCTTGCGGCGATCCTCTTTCCGGTCTTTGCCAAAGTACGCGAAAAGGCCTACACCAATGCGTGCATCAGCAATCAACGCCAGCTCGCGCTGAGCATTCTTGCCGCGGCGCAGGACAACAATGAGACGCTGCCGCTCCCCAGTGATTGGCTGCAGCAGACCGGACTCACCGATCCCAAGATTCTCGATTGCCCGAGCAACACGAAAAAAGGCTCGTTCTCGAACTCGGACTACGGTTATAACGCATTCCTTTTCGACAAGGGGCCGAACTACGACACGGATATCAAGGATGTCACCGCCGTCGGCATCGGGAGCCTCGATGTGCCGCATGATATCGAGCTGACGGCGGACATCACCGGACCATCTTCATCGACCGCCGATCCGGCAGTCAATCCGTTTCCGAGGGCCTTCGTCGTGACCGGGGTGGGCAGTATTGTGGCCAACGGCGACTTCCGGCATCAAAATCAGGTGGCCATCTCCTACCTCGACGGCCATGTGGCGTTGAAAAAGAACGGCTCTCTCGACTGCGGTAGCAGTAAGTCCATCTACGGCCTCCCGCGCAGTTGGGGCAAGGTCGCGCTAGACTTTACCACGATCAAAGATGACGCGACGGCCAAGCTGGCCTGGCGCTCCTTCGCCACCAGCACGGATCTGGCGCCCGGAACGCTCGTGAACGGCTCGTTCGTCATCACTCCGCCCGCCGCCGGCAAGGCCTTCAATTGCTGGCAGGGGTTGACCTATAAAATGTATACCCAGACCTCCGGCGGGCTGACGCTGGTCTCGGATTTCAACCTGTCGCCCAGCACGCGCTGGCAGTTCCGGGAGTATGACCCGCAGGGGGGCACGCAGGGATACGCGATAGGGAACGTCGATAAAGATGGTGACGGCATTTTTGAAGGCGATCTGCTCGGAAACCTGATCATGATCGACAATGCCAAGCATCTACTCATCCTGGGCACCACCTACGGCCTCTCCGTCAGCATCTATAACAAGAACAAGGGGGACTGGGCGAAATTGCGGAAAGATAACGGCAGCATCATCATGCCGATCCCGCCCGGCGCCAGTCACTTCCGCGTGCTGCTGGATGCCAGCGCCACCTCGAGCGGGGTGGTGCGCTGGCCCGTAGATGGCTCAACCTGGTATACCAACGACAACCAGACGACAAACACCGGCTACATGTATTACGCGCATATCGCGCGCATTACGGTGGAAATCGATGGCAAGACCTTCGTCTCGACCACCTATCCCTGGGTGTGCAGCTACTGGTGCCTGAATAATACCTACAGCATGCAATGGATCGTGAAGAACGGCACCCAGCGCGTGAACAAATTCATGTATACCTGCGGGAAGTAGCGCGGGCAACCGCCGGCGCGGCCGGCGTGTTGGCGGCGGCGCCTCCGGCGTCACGGCGACGGACCGCGGCCGGCGTGCTAGAGTTTCCGTGACTCATACGAAGGAGAGTATCGATGCAGAATCAGCAACGAACCAGGGGGTTTACCCTGATTGAATTACTCGTCGTCATCGCGATCATCGCGATTCTGGCGGCCATCCTCTTCCCGGTCTTTGCGCGGGCGCGCGAAAAGGGACGCCAGATGCAGTGCACGGCGAACGTGCGCCAGCAGGTCATTTCCCTGCAGATGTACGTGCAGGACCACGACAGCACCTTCCCGGACGCCGCCTCGCTTTGGGGCGAGGTGAAGCTTCCGCCGGCGTCGTTGGCCTGCCCCAGCTACGGCGTCAAAAGGGGCAACGGATACGGCTTCAACCTGTGGCTGTGCGGCCAGAACCCGCTGGATAAATCTTACCCGGATGCGTCCAAGCTGCTGGTCATCACCGACGCGACAACGCAGTATCTGACGGCCGTCTCGAGTATCGACTTCCGGCACGGCGACCGGGCGGTGGTCGGATTCTACGATGGGCACGTGGCGCTGCTGACGCAAAGCCAGGTCCCCGACTTCAAGGTCATCCCGATGGGCTCCGCCAAGGACGCCATCTCGACATTCCTGTGGTATAAAACCACCGACTGGTGGCCGGTGTCCAAGAAAGTCACCTCGTTCACCTCCAACAATATTCCGACGGCATGGCTGCCGGACGAAAACGGCAACTTCCCCCTCACCTGCACGATGGGCGGCGCCGATCAGTTCGACGTGGCAGTGCCGCCGGGTATCGGATCAGGCGACATGAACGCCTTCATCTACGCCCCGCAGTTCATTTCCACCGGCGGCAGAAACTACGCCTCGCCGGTGATCACCACGCTGACCCTCCCCAACGTGGCAATGGGCGACGGCAGCGCCTGGCTGCTCTCCATCCCCCGCATCCATCACATGTACGCCGGCTCCTCGCTGGATCCCAGCTTCGCGTTTTCCGCGACCAACGGTCCGGTGAAGCTGCACGAAGTCGTGGAAGTGCTCGATACGGCACAGGCGCCGATCGTTAACCTGGACATCAGCGTCGAACCCAATATGACCGACGGCACGAAGAATACGCTAAGTATCAAGGCCAACAATACGGAAATCGCCCATACCTACGTCACCGGGGTCAAATGGACGTATGCGCCGTTTGCGAATACCTACGTGTGCAGCGAGTTGAATAGCAGTTATAACAACTCCATCAGCTTCCTGGCCAATCCGGGTGGCACGGTCGAAGTCAGCGTGGCGTATCCCAACGGTTGCGCCGGCACGTTGAGCGTGACGCCGCTGAGTGGCGCGAATGCCCAGCAGCCCAAATACCTGCGCATCACCTCCTCCACCGGCGTGGCCGGCGGGGAAGGCCGCGGCACCTTTGGGATCTACAACGCGACTAACGGCGGCGGCGTCTGGTTAGCCTCCGTGGATCTCAGCCATCCGTAACTGTTCGTCGTTCGCGACGGCCGCCGCGGATCCGTCGATTCTTGACCTTTATACATTGGAGGAATTCCATGCGAAGATACGGTTTTACACTGGTGGAGCTGCTGGTCGTGATCGCCATCATCGCGATCCTGGCCGCCATCCTCTTCCCGGTATTCGAAAAGGCGCGTGAGAAAGCGCATACTTCGGTCTGCACTAATAACGTGCGGCAGATTGTCATTCAGATCCTGTCCCAAACACAGGATCGCGAAGAACTGTACCCGGCAAAAGACGAGGTGTGGATGAACCTGGGGCTGCCGCCGGGCGTGCTGGTCTGTCCCCGGACGAAGAAAAACGTCCTCAATGGGTACGGGTATAACGCCCAGTTGGACAATGCGGCGATGGGGGATTTCGACGGCAAGGAGACCACCACCTGCATGATCGCGGACGCGACGGTGAGCGCGAACCACCTGCTCACCGGGTTAGCGTCGATCGAGGAACGGCATAGCACCAAGGCGGTGGTCGGCTTCCTGGACGGCCATATCGAAGTGCGCGCGAGGGACGGCCTCTTTGAGAGCATCGCGCCGGTGAAGATCGACATGTATGCCTTCGGCGGCAACGATGCCAACTACTTCCAGTTGGGCGACAACACCGCGGTGGCAAAATGGGTGCCGACCAAGAACCTGATGTGCGGCTTGTCGGTTAAATCCCTGGGTATCGGCGCCAATTTCGGTCTCGCGGTGTTGAGCACCGGCGAAACGGATGCCTGGGGCTACAATGGCTACCGCCAACTCTTTGACACGCTGAGTGTCTCGACCACGCCTTACGCCTACCCGGTGCCGACTCTCTACCCGACAACCGACATCCAGGATATTCAGGCGGGCACCGGCTACGTGGCCTATCTCAATACCAGCGGCATGGTCTATTGCTTCGGCTTTGGCACCAGCGGCCAGCTCGGCAACGGCGCCTCAACCACATCCACGGCCACCTCGACGCCGGTCCCGGTGATCAACACCAGCAATCAGCCGCTGACCGGGATCACCCAGATATCTTGCGGGCAAGCGTTTATGCTGGCGTTGAAGAACGACGGCACGGTGTGGGCCTGGGGGCTGGGCACCACCGGGCAGCTCGGTAACGGCGCCAACCTCACCTCGAACAAAGCCGTGCAGGTGCGCGTCACCTCATCGCCGCTGGTGTATCTCACCGGCGTCGCCGAAGTGCGCGCCGGCGGTACGGGCGCCGTGGCACGGAAGACGAACGGCACGGTGTGGGGCTGGGGCGCCGCCTATGTGAATGGCACCACGGGCAATGTCAACCTGGCGAAGCAAATTCAAAAAACCGCCACGGCCGGCGACTTCCTGACCGGCGTGAAAGCGATCGATGCCGGCTATTACTCCGTTGTCGCCATCGACAGTACGGACAAGCCCATCGCCTGGGGATACGGCGCCAACGGCGCGCTCGGTAACGGCGCGGTGACCAACCAGCGCTATCCCGTATCGGTCGGCGGCTTCGGCTCGAACACCTGCAAGGCCATCGCCGCCTTTAACTATCACTGCCTTGCCCTCCGCAACGATGGGAAGGTCATGGCGTGGGGCTATAACAACAAGGGGCAAGTGGGCATCAACAGCGTTGTCACCCCCCAGTCCACCCCGCAGACGGTGAAGAACGCGGACACCAGCGATTTCCAGAACGTCAATGCCAAAGTGTATGTCGGCCTGGAAGTCAGTTACATCACCGTGCCGGCCGGCAGCGCGGTCTCCATACCGTAGTCGACGGTTGAAAACGAGGGAACATCCTGCGGGCCGGCGCGCAAGCGCCGGCCCGCGGGATGAGGAAGGGAGGTGGGGAAGTGGGGAGGAAGGGAAGAAAGGAAAAAGGGAGGAGGAATGATGGGAAAGGTGGGGAGAAGGCCGAGGGGATTGGGTTTGGTCAGGATTTCCTCGGAAGCGCCCATATTTCTGAGGAGTTATTCATATTGGTGAGCATGCCAAGGATCGCGGTATAATCATCGTAGAGCTTACGGTAGCTTTCTTCTCCGATGTAACCGCACTGCAGACTAAAATCGAGCCAGACTTGTGTTTCCGCCGCTTCCGCTTCCGCGTCATTCAACTTGCTGGCAAACGCGGCCTCGTATCGTCGTTTCCTCCAGGCCTCAGCGATGTTTGCGCAAACCGAACGAGAAGAGCGGCGGATCTGATCAGTCAGTGAATATGTCTCCTCTTTCGAATATCCCTTGCTCAGTTGGAAAATTGACATCCCCGCGTTGAAACCACGTTGAAAAACCAATAGCTCGTTATGGTTCGTTATCTTTCCAGCCATTTGTCACCTCCCGCGAGTAATATCCTTGTCCTTCTCCCCATTTTCCTTTCTTCCCCACTTCCTCCGTCTCCGCGACAGATTCGCGCGGGCACGGTATAATAGTGCCGTGCCATTCAACCGCATTTATGCTCAGGACATCGCCCTCGACATGCTGCGCCGGACGCTGACCGCGGACCAGGTGGGGCACGCCTACCTGTTTTATGGGCCGGAGGGAATCGGCAAGCGCACGGCGGCGCTGGCCTACGCGAAGGCGCTCAACTGTACCGACGCGGAAGCACGCGCAACGGGGGATTTTTGCGACGCCTGCCGCTCCTGCCGCATGATCGCGCTGGGCCAACATCCGGATGTGCGCCTGCTGACGCCGGAGACCTGCGGCGACAAGACCGTGATTCCCATCGACGCCATCCGCACGAAAGCCGGCGAAGCCTCACCGCACCCGCTGCCGCTGCGAGAGGACGCGCAGCTCAAGCCGATGGAGGGGCGGAACAAGGTTTACATCATCGATCCGGCGAACCGGCCCGGGCTGCAGGAGGACGCGGGCAACGCGCTGTTGCTGACGGTGGAGGAGCCGCCGCCGCACGTGGTGCTCATCCTGGTCAGCTCGCGGCCCACCGCCATGCTGCCCACGCTGGTGAGCCGCTGCCGGCCCGTGCGTTTCCACCTGGCGCCGCGCGAGACGATCCTGCAGGCGCTGGGTGAGCTGAACGCGCTCACCCCGGAGCAGGCGGCGGCCATCGCCGGTATGGCAGACGGGCGCATCGGCTGGGCGGTTGCGTGCGCCAGTAATCCACGCCTGTTGGAGGCGCGCCAGGCGCTGCTGGACGAGATCGATCGACTGCTGCCCGCAGGCCGACCCGCGGCACTGCGGCTGGCTGAGCTGCTGCACAACCTGGCCATCCTCGCCGACGGCGAGGAGGACAGCAAATTTCGCGACCGCGCGGCGCGGCGCAACCTGCCCGACCTGCTGGATGTGGCCGCCTCGTGGTGGCGCGACCTGCTCATCGGCGAAGTCGGCAAACCGGAGATGCGCATCAATCGGGACTTCACCGCCGCGCTGGATCGCCATGCCGGTCGTCTGCCCGCCGACCGGCTGCAGCACGGTCTGCAGGCCATCGTACAGGCGAAACGGATGATCGAGCGTAACGCCAACATCGACCTGGCGCTGGAACGGATGTGGATATCCGCGCTGCCGTGAAGAGAATTCATCGGCTATTCACAGCGTATTCATCGGCGCGTCACGTCAAGGTGCGATAATACGGTCGGACTGGTTGAACCAGTCGGCCATTTCATACTCGCCGAAATTCTATACAGCCTGTTCAAAAAAATTGCCGTGCCAAAAACAGCTATTTTTGGGACATTATGGGACATTTTGGGACATTTGGGTTCCGGCTCAGCCGGGTTAAGAGTAAGGGTATGAGTAAGAGTAAGAGTACGAAACATATTCCTGAACAGTAATATGCGTTTATCATTCTCACCCCGGCGGAGGTATTGCTGGATGTCGCAAATGATCCTGGTGGCCGACGACGAGCAGTCCATCGTCGATCTGCTGCAATACAACCTGGAGAAGGGCGGCTACGAGGTGGTCGTCGCCTACAACGGCACCGATGCCGTGCGGATGGCGCACACGCACCGGCCTGACCTGGCCATTATCGACATCACCATGCCGGGCATCGACGGATTGGAGGTATGCACCCGGCTGCGCCACGAGCTGGGCACGCCGGTGATCCTGCTCACCGCGCGCGATTCGGAGATCGACAAGATCGTGGGCCTCGAGATCGGGGCGGACGATTACGTGACCAAACCGTTCAGCCCGCGCGAGCTGATCGCCCGCATCAAGTCGGTGCTGCGCCGGGCCAAAACCCCCGCCGCCGTCACGCCCACCGCGCGCCTGCATCTCGGAGCGCTGTGCCTGGATTCGATGACGCATGAAGTGCGCCTGAGCGGCGCCTCGCTGGCATTGACCGCCAAGGAGTTCGCGCTGTTGGAATACCTGATGCGCAACGCGAACCTGGCACTGAGCCGTCATGCCATCCTCGATCACGTCTGGGGCTATGACTTTTACGGCGACCCGCGCACCGTGGATGTGCATGTCCGCCGCCTGCGCGAGAAGGTGGAGATCGACTGCAGCGCCCCGCGCCTCATTGTCACCGTGCCGGGCGTGGGGTATAAGTTTCATGTCGAGGGGTGAGCTGAGAGTTTTGAGTTTTGAGTTAATTTACGCCGGTCAGTCTTCCTATGGAGTGGAAAGAAGTTATTGTATTTTAATTTTCTTCTCCACTCAATGAGCAGACTCTACGGGGATAATTTAACTCAAAACTTAAAAACTCAAAACTCAAAACTCCAAAGGATTGTCATGAAGCGCATCGACTTGCATAAACCCGGCAATGCGTTCGACGCCATCCTCGCCTGGCTCGCCTCTTTGCGCATCCGCCTGATCGTCACCTACGTGTTCATCACTGTCCTCTCCTTCGGCTTTCTCTTCCTGCAGCTCACGCAACCGATGCAGTCCTTTATCATGCAGCGTGAAGAAGATCTGCTCAAGTCGGTCGGCAAGACGCTGGGCACCACTATCCGGTCGCCCGTCGAGACCAGCAATGATCTGTTCATCCAGGACCTGTTCTGGACCCAGCGGCGCTGCCGTTTGTATCTCGCTGAAGAGATCCCCGATGTCCGCGTGCGCGTGCTGGACCCGAAAGGCTCACTGGTGCTCGATTCGAAGGAGCCCATCGACCGTGATTGGGGGGATTGGCTCATCTGGTGGCACCGGACTCGTTTCAAGCGTCCATCGGTGGCGAACCTGGAGAATGTCCGCGAAGCGATCCATACGCAAAGCACCATTATGCGCCCGAAAGAGATAGCGGATTCCGCCTGGTTTACCGGACGGGTCAACGCGCCCGCGTCATTCTACCTGGCCATGCCGATCATGCGCACGGATAAAGCCGGAGTACCGCATCTCGCGTTCATCATGTACCTGGAGCGTCCGGCTGACGCGGTGATCAAGGACATGCACGAGATGCAGCAGCGCCTGAAAATCAGCCTGCTCACCAGCCTGCTGATCACCATGCTGGTAAGCATCCTGCTGGCCAGCCGGCTGTCCGCCAACCTGAATTCGGCGACGCGCATTGCCCGCTCCTTCGCGCGCGGCGATCTGGGGCAGCGGATGCACGCGCGGGGGCGGGATGAAGTGGGCCAGCTCAGCACCGCCTTCAACCAGATGGCCGACGCGCTGCAGCGCCAGGAGCAATTGCGCCGCGATCTGATGGCCGATGTGTCGCACGAATTGCGCACGCCGCTGACGGCCATCGCCGGCTGCGCCGATACGCTGGCCGACGGCGCACTGCGGGAAGATCCCGTCGCCGCGGAGCGGTTCCTCGGCATCATCATGCGTGAATCGGAGCGGATGCAGCGCCTGGTGTCGGATATCCTGGAGCTCTCCAAGCTGCAGTCCGGCGCGGTGGGGATGCCGCGCGTGCCGGTGCCCATTGTGCCGATCATCGGCGACGCCGTGGAGATGGCGGAGCTGCACGCTCACCAGGAAGGGATTACCATCGCATGGGCGCCGCCGGCGGATGGCGGGGCGTTGACCGTGGTCGGGAACGAGGACCGGCTGGCGCAGGCGCTGCGCAACCTGCTGGACAATGCCTGCCACCATACGCCCGCCGGGCGTACGGTCTACGTCACGGTGGCGGAGGAAGCCGCTGAGATCGACATTCACGTGCGCGATGAGGGTGAAGGCATCCCGCCGGAAGACTTGCCGTGGGTGTTCGACCGCTTTTATCGGGCCGGCAAGGGTGGGGTGAAGACCGGGGGCACCGGGCTGGGCCTGGCGATCGTCCGGGAGATCATGCACGCGCACCAGGGGCGGGTGAGCGTGGAGAGCACGGTAGGCCAGGGTACGACGTTCAGCCTGCACCTTCCGCGGGTGCAGGCTGAACTGCCGGCGGTGAAAACGCCGGTATCACTCTGAAGGTAAGGCCGCGACCACAGTCTGCTGGCGAACCATGGCCACCGCCTGGCCCCAGGTGACCCATTGCGCGGTTTCTCTCCCACATGAACCAGGAAGACGGCGAGAAAGACCAGGTCGAGTTGCGATAACCCTATCCGTTCTTTCTCGCCGTCTTCCTGGATCACGTGGGAGCGAAAGAGAAAGAGGCATACCCCCGTGAACGGTGACCGACCCTGAGTAAGCTGCACAGAGGTGATAGACCCGAAGGCTTGTCTGGGTGTGAAGAGGCTTTTTCGAGCATGAGCATGGGGACGAGGATGATGCAGAATAGGCGAAGCGGCTGAGAAAAAATCGGGAGCGGGTTCCCCGCTCCCGATTTTTTTATGCGATTGGAGCCGTCGATCAGTTCGACGACGAGGACAGTCCGACAGGCTCGGGCAGGTCGGGCAACGGCACGCCTTTGGAGAAGACGACCTGGCCGTCCTGCAGGTCCGCGTGGACCGTATCGCCCATCTTGAACCTGCCGCTCAGCACCTCTTCGGCCATCGGGTCTTCCAACTGCCGCTGGATGACGCGACGCAGCGGCCGTGCACCGAGCGCGGGGTCGAAGCCTTCTTCCGCGAACTTCTTCACCAGTTCATCGCTGATCTCCAGCTCCATGCCCTGGGACTGCAGCGATTTCCGCACGCGGTTCAGGAAGAGGTGCACGATTTTCGCAATCTCTTCACGCGTGAGCGGGCGGAAGACGATGGTCTCGTCGATGCGGTTCAGGAATTCGGGCCGGAACGTCTGCTTGAAGCGGTCCATGATATAGGTTTTGAGCCGCTCGTAACTGTTCTGCGTCGCCTGATCCTGCTCCGCCATGAAGCCGACGCCGCGGCTCATGTCCATCGAGCTGGTGCCGATGTTGGAGGTCATCACGATGACCGTGTTGCGGAAATCCACCTTGTGTCCCTGACTGTCGGTGAGATGCCCGTCCTCCAGCACCTGCAGCAGCAGGTTGAAAACTTCCGGGTGCGCCTTTTCGATTTCATCGAGCAGCACCACCGAGTATGGGCGCCGGCGCACGCGATCGGTCAATTGCCCGCCTTCGTCGTAGCCGACATAGCCCGGAGGCGCTCCAACCAACCGCGACACCGCGAACCGCTCCATGTATTCCGACATGTCGATGCGCAGCAGCGCATC